>ENA-OQAY01000201-OQAY01000201.1-human-gut-metagenome-genome-assembly--contig:-NODE-201-length-16835-cov-0.620960_pt1 | contig 16835 bp, 19 predicted proteins | sample MGYA00242740_ERZ504537 | MGnify/ENA primary metagenome ERZ504537 (study PRJEB26092, sample SAMD00036272) | human gut metagenome | host: Homo sapiens | study: EMG produced TPA metagenomics assembly of... | reverse complement strand
AAATCCTGCTCGGAAACAAAATACAAAACCTCCGCAGGTGAGAAATATCCGGTTAAGAAATATCTGAAACGTACAGAAGGCAAAAACACCTAACTGTAACCTTTACAAACGTAAAGAAAGGCACCTGGTATGTGACCATACGGGCATGGAACCAAACCTCCAAAGACAAATCCAGAGCTTACAGTCCATACTCCACAATGAAGAAATTCAAGACAAAGAAATAGCTTCTGTTTCTTACAAATATTTCTACTGTAAAGATAATGCCAAACAGCCTTGTAGGCAAACGAAACAGTTGACAGCTGAAAAAACCAATGATAAGATAAATGCACTCAAATTATAACAGAACAGGCTTACAGTCAGAAAAGGATCAGAATTTCGGTTCTGATTATTTTTTGTGTTTTATTCCGTTGACAAGGGAAAGTTCGCACTTGAAAAAGAATAAAAACTGGGTTATAATACGAACAAATGTTTGCAATGCAAAAAATCATTCCCGGATTTACAGTAAGCAATCCGGTTGATAGAAAGAAAGGAAATGTAACAGACATGGCAAAGAAAAACACCTATGATGCAGGGAGCATCTCTGTCCTGGAAGGTCTGGAGGCGGTTCGTAAGCGTCCGGGAATGTACATCGGAAGTGTTTCACGAAAAGGATTAAATCATCTCATTTATGAGATCGTAGATAACGCAGTAGATGAACATCTGGCAGGATACTGCAGTCTGATCCATGTGATTCTGGAGAAGGATGGTTCCTGTACGGTTACGGATAATGGAAGAGGGATTCCGGTAGATATGCATGAGAAAGGAGTGTCGGCAGAGAGACTGGTATTTACAACTCTTCATGCAGGCGGTAAATTTGATAATTCTGCCTATAAGACCAGCGGAGGACTTCATGGAGTAGGTTCTTCGGTTGTGAATGCCCTGTCTACATATCTGGACATTAAGATCAGTCGTGACGGATATGTGCATCATGATCACTATGAACGGGGAATTCCGACCATTGAACTTGAGGAAGGGCTGCTGCCGAAGCTGGGTAAGACCAGACAGACCGGAACAAGTATCAATTTCCTCCCTGACCCGGAGATTTTTGAAAAGACAAGATTTTCTGCAACAGAAGTAAAGAGCAGACTTCATGAGACTGCATATCTGAATCCGGAACTGACTATTCGCTTTGAGGATAAAAGAGGTGCAGAGGTCGAGGATATTACCTATCATGAGCCGGATGGTATCATTGGATTTATCAAAGATCTGAACCACAGCGCGGAAGTCCTGCATGATCCGGTTTACCTGAAAGGGGAAGCAGACGGCATTCAGGTAGAGGTGGCATTTCAGTTTACCAATGAATTTCGTGAGAATGTACTGGGCTTCTGTAATAACATTTACAATGCAGAGGGCGGTACTCATCTGACTGGATTTAAGACTACATTTACCACAGTCATGAATACTTATGCGAGAGAGATTGGCGTTCTTAAAGACAAGGATCCGAACTTCACAGGTGCAGATATCCGTAACGGAATGACAGCAGTTGTTTCCATCAAGCATCCGGAACCGCGTTTCGAGGGACAGACCAAGACAAAGCTGGATAATCAGGATGCATCACGCGCAACCGGAAAGGTTGTAGGAGAGCAGATGGTACTCTATTTTGACAGAAATCTGGAGACTCTTAAGACAATCCTTTCCTGCGCGGAGAAAGCTGCCAAAATCCGCAAGACAGAGGAGAGAGCCAAGACCAATCTTCTGACAAAGCAGAAATATTCCTTTGACTCTAACGGAAAACTGGCAAACTGTGAGAAAAAGGATCCGTCCCAGTGTGAGATCTTTATCGTAGAGGGAGATTCTGCGGGTGGTTCTGCAAAGACTGCCCGCAACCTAATTACCAGGCAATCCTCCTATCAGAGGTAAGATCCTGAATGTGGAGAAGGCTACTATTGACAAGGTGCTTGCCAATGCGGAAATCAAGACCATGATCAATGCATTCGGATGTGGATTCTCCGAAGGATACGGAAATGACTTTGATATTACGAAGCTTCGTTACGACAAGATTGTGATCATGGCTGATGCCGATGTGGATGGGGGCGCATATTTCCACACTGCTCCTTACTTTATTTTACCGTTTTATGCCGGATCTGATCACTGAGGGACATGTGTATATTGCCATGCCGCCATTATATAAAGTCATGCCTAAGAAGGGGCAGGAGGAATACCTGTACGATGATAAGGCACTGGAGAGATACAGACGTGCCCATAAGCCGGGAAGCTTTACTCTTCAGAGATATAAAGGTCTGGGCGAGATGGATGCGGAGCAGCTCTGGGAGACTACTCTGAATCCGGAGACAAGAATGATGAAGCGAGTGGAGATTGAGGATGCGAGACTTGCATCAAGCGTGACAGAGATCCTGATGGGAAGCGATGTTCCGCCGAGAAAGAAGTTTATCTATGAGCATGCACAGGATGCAGAGCTGGACATCTGATTTTGCCGGAGTGTTATATGGAAATTAAGACAGATACATGGATATGTGTCTGAGATGGAGGAAAGAAATTAAATGGAAACAAAACAGGAGAATGTGATTCCCACCGACTATGCGGAGGTCATGCAGAAATCCTATATAGATTATGCCATGAGTGTTATTATCTCCAGAGCCCTGCCGGATGTGCGTGACGGATTGAAGCCTGTACAGAGAAGAACCCTGTATGATATGTATGAACTGGGTATCCGTTATGACAGACCATATAGAAAATGTGCCCGTATCGTAGGTGATACCATGGGTAAATATCACCCCCATGGTGACAGTTCAATCTACGAAGCGCTTGTGGTAATGGCTCAGGATTTTAAGAAAGGCAAAACACTGGTCGACGGACATGGAAACTTCGGTTCCATCGAGGGCGACGGTGCAGCTGCCATGCGATATACAGAAGCCAGACTGGAGAAACTGACACAGGATGTCTTCCTCGAAGATCTGGATAAGAATGTAGTAGATTTTATGCCGAACTTTGACGAGACAGAGAAGGAACCTGTGGTACTTCCTGTCAGAATCCCGAATCTGCTGGTAAACGGGGCGGATGGTATCGCTGTCGGTATGGCAACCAGTATTCCACCTCACAATCTGGGTGAAGTGGTAGATGCGGTGAAGGCATATATGAAGAATAACGATATCAGTGTCAAAGGGCTGATGCGCTATCTCAAGGGACCGGACTTTCCGACAGGTGGTCTGGTAGTAAATAAAGATGATCTGCTCAGGATTTATGAGACAGGAACAGGGAAGCTCCGTGTCAGAGGTAAAGTGGAGACAGTGAAGCTCAAAGGCGGCAGACAGCAGCTTGTGATCACAGAGATTCCTTACACAATGATCGGTGCAAATATCGGAAAATTCCTGAATGATATTGCGTCTCTTGTGGAAAACAAGAAGGCAACAGATATCGTGGATATTTCCAACCAGTCTTCCAAAGAGGGAATCCGTATTGTTCTTGACCTGAAGCGTGACGCAGATGTAGAGAATCTTACAAATATGCTCTATAAGAAGACAAAGCTGGAAGATACTTTTGGCGTGAATATGCTGGCAGTTGCGGATGGCAGACCGGAGACTCTGAGTCTGAAGCAGGTGATCGAGCATCACGTAGATTTCGTATTCGATGTCACGACCAGAAAGTACACCACACTTCTGAATAAAGAGCAGGAGAAGAAAGAAATCCAGGAAGGTCTGATCAAGGCATGTGATGTGATCGACCTGATCATCGAGATCCTGCGAGGAAGCAAGAACAGAGAACAGGTAAAGAAATGCCTGGTTGAAGGTGTGACAGAAGGAATCAGGTTCAAGGGTAAATCAAGCGAGAAAGCTGCACAGAAACTGCACTTCTCAGAGAAACAGGCAGCTGCGATCCTGGATATGCGTCTGTACAAGCTGATCGGTCTGGAAATCGAGGCACTTCAGGCAGATTATGCAGAAACAATGAAGAACATTGCCATTTATGAAGATATCCTGAATAATTATGATTCCATGGCAGAAGTGATCATGAAAGAACTGGATCAGATCAAGAAAGAATACGGTACGAAACGCCGCACAGTGATCGAGAATGCAGAAGAAGTTGTCTATGAGGAAAAGAAGATGGAAGAAATGGAAGTCACATTCCTTATGGATCGCTTCGGATATATGCGGACCATTGATAAGTCTGCATATGAGAGAAATAAAGAAGCTGCCAATGCAGAGAACAAATATGTGTTTAACTGTATGAATACAGATAAGATCTGTATCTTTACAGATAATGGAAAGATGCACAGTATCAAGGTGGCAGATATTCCGCTGGTTCGTTTCAGGGATAAGGGGACACCGGCAGATAATCTGAGCAATTATGACAGTGCACAGGAACGTATGCTCTATGTAGCACCACTGGCATCTGTAAAAGAAAATACACTTCTGTTTGTCACTGCTGCATCCATGTGCAAGCTGGTGAGTGGTGCAGAGTTTGATGTGGCGAAGAGAACGATCGTGTCTACGAAACTTGCTGAAGAGGATTCTCTGATTTTTGTGGGTTCTGCGGATGAAATGGAACAGGTGGTATTCCAGAGTGAAGGCGGATATTTCTTAAGATTTCAGAAACAGGATATTTCTGCTATGAAGAAAACATCTATCGGGGTGCGTGGAATGAAACTGGCAGAAGGAGATAAGCTGGATCATGCATATCTTCTGGAAAGCCGCCAGGAATATACCATTACTTATCATGATAAACCCTATGTTCTCAACAGGATAAAACTGTCCAAACGGGACAGTAAAGGAACAAAACCACGTATATAAAACCAACAAATCCGCTAAAATCAAGGTTTTTGCAGGAAAAGCCTTGCAATTGCCGGAAATTGGTGTTACAATACATCTAAATTAGAACTTGTTGACAAAGGAGTGGGCGTGAGCCACTCTTATTTGTTGCATGGAAAGGCAGGTGGGAAAATGAGCAGACGGGAAGAGTATGAAAAGCGCGCAGAGGAACTTCTGGCACCGATCGTAGAACTTAACGGCTTTGAACTGGTTGATGTAGAATATGTAAAGGAAGCAGGAAACTGGTATCTGAGAGGATACATTGACAAACCAGGCGGAATTACAGTAAATGACTGTGAGACAGTCAGCAGAGCTTTCAGTGACAAACTGGATGAGAATGATTTTATTGAAGACAGTTATATCATGGAGATCAGTTCACCGGGACTGGACAGACCGCTGAAGAAAGACAAAGACTTTGAGAGAAACATGGGAAAACTGGTGGAAATCCGTACCTATCGGCCAATCGAGAAGCAGAAAGAATTCTGCGGTATTTTAAATGCATATGATAGTAACAGTGTGACAATCGATGAGGATGGAACCGAGCGTGTTTTTGATAAGAAAGACACAGCCCTGATACGCCTCGCAATAGAGTTTTAGTTAATTCGGGAGGATAAGAAAAAAATGAGCAGAGAGTTAAGGGAGGCACTGGATATCCTTGAAAAGGAAAAGAGTATCAGCAAAGATACTCTGCTTGAGGCAATTGAGCAGTCTCTGATCCAGGCCTGCAAGAACCATTTTGGAAAAGCTGACAATGTACATGTAACTATTGATCCGGAAACCTGCGATTTTTCAGTGTATGCAGACAGAAGTATCGTAGAATACGTAGAGGATCCTGCAATGGAGATTTCTCTGGCAGATGCTTTGAAGATCACATCAAGAGCTGAGATCGGAGGCATGATACAGGTTCCGATTCAGTCTAAGGAATTCGGACGTATTGCGACACAGAATGCAAAGAACGTTATCCTGCAGAAAATCCGTGAGGAAGAACGTAAAGTGCTGTATGATGAATACTATGGAAAAGAAAAAGAAGTAGTAACCGGTATTGTACAGCGTGTGATGGGCAAGAATGTAAGCATCAATCTTGGTAAGGCAGATGCAGTATTAAGTGAGAATGAACAGGTGAAAGGGGAAACCTTCCAGCCGACAGAGAGAATAAAGGTGTATATTCTTGAAGTCAAGGATACCCCGAAGGGACCTCGTATTCTGGTATCCAGAACTCATCCGGGACTTGTGAAACGTCTCTTTGAGTCAGAAGTTGCAGAAGTAAAAGACGGAACTGTTGAGATCAAGAGCATCGCACGTGAGGCCGGTTCCCGTACAAAGATCGCTGTATGGAGCAACGATCCGGATGTAGATGCAGTTGGTGCATGCGTAGGTATGAACGGCGCACGTGTCAATGCAGTAGTTGAGGAACTTCGCGGTGAGAAGATCGATATCATCAACTGGGATGAGAATCCTGCAATCCTGATCGAGAATGCATTGAGCCCTGCAAAGGTTATCGCAGTTATGGCAGATCCTGATGAGAAGACAGCTCTGGTAGTTGTTCCTGATTATCAGCTGTCCCTTGCAATCGGTAAAGAAGGTCAGAATGCACGTCTTGCTGCAAGACTTACAGGATTTAAGATTGACATCAAGAGTGAGACTCAGGCAAAAGAAGCCGGAGATTTCTATGATTATGATGATGACGAGACTGCAGAAGATGCAGCTGAGGCATCAGCAGAGGAAACTTCAGCAGAAGATTCCCTGACAGAAGAAACCGAAGCAGAAGAAGTTTCAGAGGAAGTTCCTGTAGAAGAAGAGCCACAGGCTCAGGAAGCAGGAGAGAATGAAGACGAAGAATAAGATTCCCATGCGCCAGTGTACCGGCTGCAGGGAAATGAAAAGCAAGAAAGAGATGCTCAGAGTTCTTAAGACTACAGAAGATGAAATCGTGCTTGATACTACTGGTAAGAAAAACGGCAGAGGCGCATATCTGTGTCTTTCCAGAGAATGTCTGGATAAAGCGATTAAAAATCATGGACTTGAGCGTTCACTGAAAACTGCGGTTCCGGATGAGGTATACGAACGACTTAAGAAGGAGCTGGAAGATATTGAAAAATAACAGAGTACTGTCGCTGATAGGGCTGGCTACCAAAGCAGGCAAGACCGTAAGCGGAGAATTTTCCACAGAGAAATCTGTAAAGACCGGAAAAGGACTGCTTGTGATCGTTGCTGAGGATGCCTCCGAGAAGTACAAAGAAGAAATTCAGGAATATGTGCAGTTTTTATGAAGTTCCGATTTTCTTCTTCTCAGATAAAGAGAGCTTAGGCAGAGCAATGGGAAAGGAGTACCGCGCCTGTCTGGCTGTCCAGGATGAGAACTTTGCGAAAGCAATCATGAAGGAGGTATAGCGATTGTCAAAATTAAGAGTACATGAGCTGGCCAGAGAGCTTGGACGACAGAACAGAGAAGTGATCGAGTTTCTGAAATCAAAAGGCGTTGATGTGAGAAGCCATATGAGTATGGTGGATGAGCCTGCGGTTTCGGAAGTAAAGAATAGATTCAGAAAAGACAATAATAACAGGGGAAAGGAGCATATTGCGAAATTGGAGACTCCCAAAGACAAGAAGAAAAGGTTGTAACAGCAAAATCAGAAGGAGATAAAACTGAAACACCTAAAAAGAAAAAAATATTATCCGCGTTTTTCATGCACAGAATGCAAGTGACGGAGGAAAAACAAGAAAGAAACCTGTGAAAGCTGAAGGCGAGAGAACAGGTTCACCAAGAAATGCAGAAGGAAGAAATTCCGACAGTTCAAGAACAGACGGTGACAGACCAAGAAGAAATAATAATGACCGCCCAGGTACAGGCAACAGAAGACCGGACGGACAGAACCGTCAGGGAAGACCTCAGGGTGAAGGAAGATCCCAGGGAGGGACGTTTTGGCCAGGGGAAGAAACCAGGGCGAAGGAAACCGTCAGGGGAAGACCTCAGGGCGAGGGAAGATCCCAGGGGAGATAACCGCCAGGGAGGACGTTTCGGACAGGGAAGACCACAGGGAGATGGAAACCGTCAGGGAGGAAGACCGCAGGGCAATGGCCAGGGTCTCCGGACGGAACAGAAGTGAAGGACGTGACGGACGCTTCGGCGGCAGTCAGGGACGTCAGGGACAGCGCCAGAATACAAGAAAGAATGACGATATGGCATTTGCACCGGAACTGACAAAGACTTCCAAAGACAGCAAGAGAGAAAGAGACAGAGAGAACAAAAAACAAGAAAAAAAGATTTTGATAAGACACAGAGTGGCGGACGCAGACCAAATCAGGGTGGATTCAATAAGAATTCCAGAATCCCGAAAGCTCTGCAGAAACCGGCTCCGCAGCCAAAACAGGAAGAGAAGAAACCTGAGGTTAAGGAAATCACACTTCCGGAGAAGATGACGATCCGCGAACTGGCAGAAGCTATGAAAATGCAGCCGTCAGTAATTGTGAAGAAGCTCTTTATGCAGGGTATGATGGTTACCGTAAACCATGAGATCGATTTTGAGAAAGCTCAGGAGATTGCTCTGGAATATGATATCATCGCAGAACCGGAAGAGAAGGTAGACGTTATCGAAGAACTCCTCAAAGAGGATGAAGAAGACGAAAAAGATATGGTTTCAAGACCACCTGTAGTCTGTGTTATGGGGCACGTTGACCATGGTAAAACATCTCTTCTGGATGCAATCCGTAAGACAAATGTAACACGTGGAGAAGCCGGCGGTATCACACAGCATATCGGTGCTTCTGTAGTAGAGGTTGGCGGACAGAAGATCACATTCCTGGATACACCTGGACATGAAGCTTTCACAGCTATGCGTATGCGTGGTGCAAACTCCACAGATATTGCAGTTCTGGTTGTAGCAGCTGATGATGGTGTGATGCCTCAGACAGTAGAGGCTATCAGCCATGCGAAGGCGGCAGGCGTTGAGATCATAGTTGCAATCAACAAGATTGATAAGCCAAGTGCTAATATTGAGCGTGTAAAACAGGAACTTTCTGAATATGAACTGATCCCGGAAGACTGGGGCGGAAGTACGATTTTTGTTCCTGTATCCGCACATACAGGAGAGGGAATCGATACTCTTCTTGAGATGATCCTTCTTACAGCCGAGGTATGTGAATTAAAGGCAAATCCGAACCGTTCCGCAAGAGGTCTTGTAATCGAGGCTCAGCTTGATAAAGGTAAAGGTCCGGTTGCCACGATCCTTGTCCAGAAAGGTACTCTTCATGTGGGAGACTTTATTGCAGCAGGAGCATGCAATGGTAAGGTTCGTGCCATGATGGATGATAAGGGACGCAGGATTAAAGAAGCAGGTCCTTCTACTCCTGTAGAAATCCTGGGACTTGGTGATGTGCCGAATGCAGGTGAAATTCTTCTTGCATTTGACAGTGATAAGGAAGCCAAGAACTTTGCAGGTGCATTTGTATCTGAGAACAAGAACCGTCTTCTTGAGGAGACTAAGGGCAAATTATCTCTGGATAATCTCTTTGATCAGATTCAGGCAAGCGATCTGAAGGAACTTCCGCTCATTGTCAAAGCAGATGTACAGGGATCTGTGGAAGCTGTAAAACAGAGTCTGACCAAACTTTCCAACGAAGAAGTGGTTGTAAAGGTGATCCATGGCGGTGTTGGTGCGATCAATGAGTCTGACGTAAGTCTTGCGGCTACATCAAATGCGATCATTATCGGCTTTAATGTCCGTCCGGATGCAACCGCAAAACAGCTTGCTGAGCAGGAAGGTGTAGATCTTCGTCTGTATAGAGTTATTTATCAGGCAATCGAAGATGTAGAAGCTGCCATGAAGGGTATGCTTGATCCTATATTTGAGGAGAAAGTTATCGGTCATGCGGAAGTGCGTCAGCTGTTCAAGGCATCCGGTATTGGTACGATTGCAGGAAGCTATATTCTGGATGGTATCTTCCAGAGAAACTGCAAGGTTCGTATTTCCAGAGAAGGCGAGCAGATATTTGAAGGTGAGCTTGCATCCCTGAAGAGATTCAAAGACGATGTTAAGGAAGTTAAGGCAGGATACGAATGTGGCCTTGTATTTGACGGATTTAACGATGTGAAAGAGGAAGATAAAGTAGAAGCTTATATCATGGTAGAAGTACCGAGATAGTAATGGTTTATAAAGGTAGGGTGCGCGATTCATAGTGTCAGGTACAGTGTGGTGCGCACCTTGACTTGATTGTGGTAATTCAGAAAATAATGTGATCAGGATAGTCGATGATCCGGATTGCTCACAGTATTTGACAGAATTGCCGGATATATAGGAGTAAAACTTAAAATGAGAAAAAACAGTATTAAGAATACCCGGATCAATGGGGAAGTCCAGAAGGAACTCAGCACCATTATCCGCAACGAGATCAAGGACCCGCGTATTCATCCGATGACTTCTGTCATGGCTGTAGAAGTGGCTCCTGACCTGAAAACCTGCAGAGCTATATCAGTGTGCTGGGTGAAAAAGAAGCAAAGGAAGCGACGATCAAAGGTCTGAACAGTGCAGAAGGCTACATCAGACGCCAGCTGGCGCGTAATTTAAACCTGAGAAATACACCGGAGATCCGTTTTATTCTGGACGAATCTATTGAGTATGGTGTAAATATGTCAAAGCTTATTGATGATGTTACCAAGAAAGACAGCAACTCCCACAGACAGGATGAGGAGCAGGATGAGAATTAAAAGAGGATGAGAACATGGAAAATATTGCGGAAATACTGGAAGGTGTGAAAACAATGGGAATCGGCGGACATATCCGTCCGGATGGTGACTGCGTTGGTTCCTGTATGGCGTTATATTTATATGTAAAAACCTATTATCCGGAAATTCAGGCAGATGTGTACCTGGATAATCCCAAACCTGTTTTCGGACATATTGACTGTATGGATGAGATTAAAACAGAGCTGGATGGTGACAAAGAGTATGACCTTTTTGTTACCTGTGATGTAAGTGCAAGAGACAGACTTGCCATTGCAGGTCCATACTTTGACACTGCAAAAAGAACAGCATGTATTGATCATCATATCAGTAACTCCGGATTTGCACAGGTGAATCATATCAGGGGAGAGGTAAGCTCTGCCTGTGAGGTTCTCTATGGGCTTTTTGATCCTGAGAAAGTGGTCCGTACCATTGCAGTGCCGATCTATACGGGAATGGTTCATGACACAGGGGTATTTCAGTACTCTTCAACTTCACCGGAGACCATGCGTATTGCCGGGGAACTGATGAAGACAGGATTCAATTTCAGTAAGATCATTGACGAATCTTTCTATCAGAAAACTTATGTGCAGAATCAGGTAATGGGGCGTGTTCTTGCAGAGAGTATCCTGCTTCTGGATGGAAAATGTATTATCGGATATCTTAAAAAAAGAGACATGGAGTTCTATGGTGTGGATGGCAAGGATCTGGACGGTATCGTCAGTCAGCTTCGCCTTACAGCGGGAGTGGAAGTTGCCATGTTTATCTATGAAGTGGAAACTCAGTCTTTCAAAGTTTCCCTGCGTTCCAACGGAAATGTGGATGTAAGCAAGATTGCAGTATATTTTGGCGGCGGCGGTCATATGAGAGCAGCCGGATGTGATCTTCAGGGTTCTGTGTATGATGTGATCAACAATGTGACAGAACAGATCTGCAAACAGTTTCAGGAGCAGGAAGTCTGATGGATGGAGTAATTGTAATCCGTAAGGAAAAAGGATTCACTTCCCATGATGTGGTGGCAAAGCTTCGGGGAATCCTTCATATGAAGAAAATCGGACATACCGGAACTCTTGATCCGGATGCAGAAGGAGTGCTCCCGGTGGCTCTGGGAAAAGCAACCCGTCTGGTGGATATGATCACAGATAAAGAGAAAACTTATGAGGCAGTGATGCGTCTGGGTGTTGTTACGGATACCCAGGATATGAGCGGAACTGTTCTCTCACAGACTACAGAGCTTTCCGTTACAGAAGAAGAGCTTTGCACAGTGGTCAGTTCTTTTGTGGGAGACTATATGCAGGTGCCGCCAATGTATTCAGCACTGAAGGTCAATGGAAAGAAACTCTATGAACTTGCCAGAGAGGGCAAGACTGTGGAGCGTAAACCAAGACCTGTACATTTTTATGAGATAGAAATTCTGGATATCAGTTTTCCGCTGGTGCGTTTTCGTGTGACCTGCAGCAAGGGAACCTATATCCGTACTCTGTGCCATGATATAGGGGAAAAGCTGGGCTGTGGAGCTGCCATGGAAAGTCTTTTGCGGACAAAGGTGGGCAGATTTACACTGGATGATGCCATTACCCTGGCGCAGACAGAAGAGGCAGTGCAGGAAGGAACTATAGAGAGTAAAATCCTCGGTATTGAGGAGATTCTTGCAGAGTATCCAAGGGTATGCTGTACAAAAGAAGGGGACAGACTTCTGGCTAATGGAAATCCTCTTGTACAGGCACTGGTCGATGCACAGGAGAAAAACGGATGGATCCGTATGTGCAGCAGTGAAGGCAGTTTTGCCGGAGTTTACCAGTGGGACGAGAAAAGAAACAGGTATTTCCCTGTAAAAATGTTTTAGGAGACATGATGGAATATTTAAGGATTGAGAATGATTTTCCCAGAATTTCACACAGCGCGGTAACACTTGGGAAGTTTGACGGCATACACCGCGGACATCAGAAACTGGTTGAGAAAATTATTGAGCAGAAACAGGAAGGTGCACAGGCGGTTGTACTTGCGCTTGGAACTGCCTCAAGAACAATCCTCACAAAGGAAGAGAGATGTCGTATATTGGAAGAAATGGGAGTGGATATACTGTTGGAATGTCCGCTCACAGAGAAAATACGGCACATGAAAGCAGAGAATTTTATAAAAGAAATACTGATAGGAGATCTGCAGGTTTCCTATGTGGCAGTTGGAGAGGATTTCCGTTTTGGCTATGAGCGGAAAGGAACTCCTGCCATGCTCAAAGAGTTCGGAAAGAAATATGGATTTCATACGGAAGTCCTGCCAAAAAAAATGGACGGACGCCGTAAGATTAGTAGTACCTTTGTCAGGGAAGAACTGAACAGAGGAAATATGGAAAAATTCCGTTTCCTTATGGGAACAGATTTCTCAGTAGAAGGAATCGTTGAACATGGACGTGGAATGGGACATAAATATCTGCTTCCGACCACCAACCTGATCCCTCCGGTAGAGAAACTGATGCCTCCAAACGGGGTTTATATCACAGTATCCCATTTCAGAGACAGAAGTTATCAGGGGATTACCAATGTAGGTCATAAGCTACTGTTGGCGGCGAGAAGTTTATTGGTGTGGAAACATATCTGTTTGACTGCAATGAAGATCTGTATGGGGAATACTGCAAGGTAGATTTCAAAAAATTCCTCAGACCTGAACAGAAGTTTTCTTCGCTGGAGGCACTGAAGGCACAGCTGGAGAGGGATGCTGTGAAGGGACAGGAATATTTTGAAACTTTGTAAAAAAGAGGTTTACACGCCAGAATCAATGTGCTATACTAACCAAGGTGAATTTAGCCCATGTTCAGGGACCGGACGCTCCGACCATCTCTTAATGTGTGGCGGTCAATCAATAATAATTATAGAATACAGGAGGAAATCACAATGATTTCAAAAGAAAAGAAAGCAGCGATCATGAAAGAATATGCAAGAACTGAAGGCGATACAGGATCACCGGAAGTACAGGTAGCAGTTCTTACAGCAAGAATCCAGGAACTTACAGAGCATTTACAGAGCAACCATAAAGATCATCACTCCAGACGTGGTCTTCTGAAAATGGTAGGTCAGAGACGTGGACTGTTAGCTTACCTGAAGAAAACAGACATCGAAAGATACCGTGCACTGATTGAAAAATTAGGCTTAAGAAAATAATAGCCTTTTAGTATGCGGAAGGGGGGCGGATTTCCATCCGCCTCCCTTTTTATGTATATGGCAGTTCTGTAAAATATGGTGTTTTTCAGGATTGCGGTGGCTTGTTGTTTCGACTGCATCTGCATATTCAGAAGCTGCGAAACATGACAGGAGTTATTTCCGAGACTACTGAAAAGATTATTTTGTATATGAAAGTAACAAAACAGGCAGATATATTTGCCTGAAAAGTAGTTTTTTCAGTTGTTTCGGACTCCTGTTTTAATGTGACAATTTCATAAAAAGTCTGAACGTTGATGGACAAGATTGTCAGCAGACGGAACAGACAAATTTGAAAAGAATAAAGTAGTTACCGGACATGCAGTGAACGGTAACAGAAAATGACAACAGAATTATGAAAAAAGGAGAATGAACATATGTACAAAAGTTATTCCATGGAATTAGCCGGAAGAACCTTGACAGTAGATATCAACCGCGTTGCAAAACAGGCAAACGGTGCAGCATTAATGCACTATGGTGATACTACAGTTTTATCTACAGCAACAGCATCCAAAGAGCCAAGAGAAGGAATTGATTTCTTCCCGTTAAGCGTTGAATATGAAGAGAAAATGTATGCAGTAGGCAAAATCCCAGGAGGATTTAACAAGAGAGAGGGAAAAGCAAGCGAGCATGCAATCCTTACTTCCCGCGTGATCGACAGACCAATGCGTCCTCTGTTTCCGAAGGACTACAGAAACGACGTAACACTGGTAAACATGGTTATGTCTGTTGATCCTGAGTGTAATCCGGAGATTCCGGCTATGCTTGGTTCCTCTATTGCAACCTGCATTTCCGATATTCCGTTTGATGGTCCGTGTGCTACCACACAGGTTGGTCTGATCAATGGTGAATATATCATCAACCCTACCATGGCACAGAAAGATGTATCTGACCTTCAGCTTACAGTAGCTTCCACAAGAGAGAAAGTAATCATGATCGAAGCCGGCGCAAAAGAAGTTCCGGAAGACAAGATGATCGAAGCTATCTATAAAGCTCATGAAGTAAACCAGGAGATCATTAAATTTATCGATAAGATCGTAGAAGAATGCGGAAAACCGAAACACAGCTACGAATCATGTGCAGTTCCGGAAGAACTCTTCGCAGCGATCAAAGAAATCGTACCTCCGGCAGAAATGGAAGTTGCCGTATTCTCTGACGATAAACAGACAAGAGAAGAAAATATCCGTCAGGTAACAGAGAAACTGAAAGAAGCTTTTGCCGACAAGGAAGAGTGGCTTGCAGTTCTGGGTGAGGCTGTATATCAGTATCAGAAGAAGACTGTCCGCAAGATGATCTTAAAAGACCACAAACGTCCTGATGGTCGTGCCATTACTCAGATTCGTCCTCTGGCAGCAGAGACAGATATTATCCCGAGAGTACATGGTTCTGCTATGTTCACACGTGGACAGACACAGATCTGTACCATCACAACTCTGGCTCCTCTTGCAGAAGCACAGAAGCTTGACGGACTTGACGAATTTGAAACTTCAAAGAGATATATGCATCACTACAATTTCCCGTCCTACTCTGTAGGTGAGACAAAACCATCCAGAGGACCGGGACGTCGTGAGATCGGACATGGTGCACTTGCTGAGAGAGCATTAGTTCCTGTACTTCCAAGCGAAGAGGAATTCCCATATGCGATCCGTACTGTATCTGAGACATTTGAATCCAATGGTTCTACTTCTCAGGCAAGTATCTGTGCATCCACAATGTCTCTGATGGCAGCCGGTGTACCGATCAAAAAACCGGTAGCAGGTATTTCCTGTGGTCTGGTAACAGGCGATACAGATGATGATTACATCGTTCTGACAGATATCCAGGGACTTGAAGACTTCTTCGGAGATATGGACTTCAAGGTAGCCGGAACTCATGACGGTATCACAGCAATCCAGATGGATATCAAGATCCATGGACTGACAAGACCGATCGTAGAAGAAGCAATCAGACGTACAAAAGAAGCTAGAGAATATATCCTGACAGAAGTTATGGAGAAATGCATCGCAGCTCCCCGTACAACTGTAGGCGAATATGCTCCGAAGATCATCCAGATCCAGATCGATCCTCAGAAGATCGGTGATGTTGTAGGTCAGAGAGGAAAGACTATCAATACGATCATCGAGCGTACAGGTGTTAAGATCGATATCACAGACGAAGGTGCGGTATCTATTTGTGGAGTTGATCAGAAGAGCATGGATGAGGCAGCTAACATGGTTAAGATCATTGCAACTGATTTTGAAGCAGGACAGATCTTTACAGGTAAAGTTGTCAGCATCAAAGAGTTTGGTGCATTCGTTGAATTTGCACCGGGTAAAGAGGGAATGGTACACATTTCCAAGATCTGTAAAGAAAGAATCAATCGTGTTGAGGATGTTCTCACACTTGGTGATAAAGTTAAGGTTATCTGCCTTGGCAAAGACAAGATGGGAAGAATCAGTTTCAGCATGAAGGATGTACCGGAAGAAGCGTAAAAAATTATGAGATATCACAATATTACCAAGGACGATATGCTTAATGGCGACGGACTTCGTGTAGTGCTCTGGGTGGCAGGATGCAATCACTGCTGTCCGGAGTGCCAGAATCCTGTCACCTGGGATCCAAATGGCGGACTGCCTTTCGGTGAGGCAGAACGCAAGGAGATTTTTTGCGGAACTGGATAAGGATTATGTGAGCGGAATTACCTTTTCAGGTGGAGATCCACTGCACCCGGCAAATATCACTGAGGTAACAGCCTTTGCGAAGGAGATCAGAAAGAGATATCCTGGTAAAACAATCTGGCTTTATACAGGTTTCCTCTGGGAGGAGATCTGCAAAGAAGAGATTGTGCGTTATCTGGATGTCTGCGTAGACGGTGAATTTGAGGTGGACAAGAAAGAACTTTCCCTGAAATGGAAAGGTTCCAGCAATCAGAGAGTGATCGATGTTCCCAAAACTCTTCATGAAGGAAAAGTCGTATTGCATAAATAAGAAATATACAGGCAGTTCAAGTATGCGTCAGGTGTACCTGAACTGCTTTTTTACTGAATCAGTCAGTGATGATCACAAATATTGTTACTGTTCACTCCGTTCACAGTAACGTAGCCAAAATTCATTTCCAGATTGCTGCGGCAATGGAAT
>ENA-OQAY01000200-OQAY01000200.1-human-gut-metagenome-genome-assembly--contig:-NODE-200-length-16898-cov-0.906863_pt1 | contig 16898 bp, 25 predicted proteins | sample MGYA00242740_ERZ504537 | MGnify/ENA primary metagenome ERZ504537 (study PRJEB26092, sample SAMD00036272) | human gut metagenome | host: Homo sapiens | study: EMG produced TPA metagenomics assembly of... | reverse complement strand
TTCTCTTCTATAACTTTTCATTATAACTTCTCTTTCTCTCCAACTCCCTTTCTTTCTCTCCTATAACTTCTCGTTATAACTCTATAACTTCTCGTTATAACTCCATAGCTTTTCATTATAACCACTATAACTATTAGTTATACTATCATCTTCTCAATCTCATTCATTATACCTTTGGTTATACCATCATCATCAACATTAGTTCTGACATCAGCTTTAGCTCTAGTTTCGTCATGAACTTTATCGTTAAGCCCAGTATTAAGACTAGCTCTAACAGCATTATCAAGTCTAATAAGACTTCTAATCATAATGACTAATAGCATTAGTTCTAGCTAATAATAGCACTATTAATATTATCAGTATTATAATGACTATTAATACTAGTCATGCTAATATTACTGGTGATATTATTAATGATATTCTTAATATTCTTGATATTACTGATTCTCTTTATACTAATGATACTCTTGATACTATTGATATTTATTATACTCGTGGTAAGTTAATTCCTATTGCTATAACTATTTTAGTTATTTTAATATAGCTATTGATTATTAGTTAGAATTATAGTATAAATAAATTATAATATATTTGGAGTATTATATTTAATTATTATATTTGTCGTGTTGTTCAGTAGAGTAATATTGCTACTGATAATAATATTAATCTTAAACTTATAAGTGTTATGGTAAATTTTGATAATGTTACTAGTAATGTTCAATCTAAGCCTAGAAAGAAAACTATGGCTGAAAGTTTAGAAGAAGCTAAACAAGAAGGTAAACTTGTTGTTCCTGAAGAAGATACACAAGTTAATGTTGTTGTTAGTAGTGAAACTGTTCAGACTAACAATAAAGCTAGGAAGAAGAAACAAAGTAAAGTTCGTAAACAGGAAGAACAAACTACTGTTGTTAGTCAAGCTAATGAAGATAATGATTTTAAAGATGCTAAGACTGATAAACGTGGTGTTCCTGTTGGAATTAATGTTCCTCAACATATTCTTGATGTAGTTTGTATTGTTAAATTCAATGCTGCATTTAGACGTCATACTTCTCTTAATATTCTTCATGCTCTTGAAGATGATGGAAGAATATATAATTCTAAAGGTGCTTATGTTGACTTCTTATGGAATAAGTTTAGAGTTACTGCTGATGGTGGACTTCGTAGAGAATATAGGTATACAGATGATTTATTCATTGATGCTTTAGTTAAAGCTCATGCTGATGTTGCTAGTGATAATCAGCGAGTTATTGGTATTATGATTGATACTGAAACTGAACTTCATAAAAAGAATAAAGATTCTGAAGCTAGTTAAGTTTGTAGTATAGACTCCCCGTAGAGGATGGATAGTGCTGTTGAGCTTGTTAAAGCTAATTCTCATATGCTTGCCATTTTTATCCACTTTGTTTATTGGGTTTGTTATAGTTAACACGTTGATGATAATCATCCTCTACTCGGAGTTTATTTCATATATAAAGATATGGAAAGAACTGATATTTATTTTGTTGAAGATGATACATATTTCAATAATAATGTTGAAGGTGTTGAAATTCATGCAGAATGTCTAAGTCAAGATTTTGACGATATTGCTTGGGAACCAATAGTTGACGATAGTCCTATTGTTGACCCTGAAAATGATGTTTTTGGTTATTATGATTAAATAAATAAAATTGTGGAAAATATTAATATTAAAGTTATTCTTGATGAAGTTTTTGGTAAATCTTGTGATAGTATTACTTGTGATACCTATAAATATAAAGAAGATTGCGAACTTATTAACAAATTCATTAATGATATTAAAGATAAAGGTTTATCTCCAGACCAATATGTTAGAGGTTTAGCTTTATTTGTATATGTTCTTAAAGAACAAAAATATATTAATGATTTTGGTAAAACTCAAGAAGATATTATTAAACTTGCTACTGAAGATGGATTTGAACTTGATTGGCTTATTAATCGTTGGGATAGTGTAATTGAAGATAAAGATATTCTTAAACCTATTATTGCTGTTTTTCCTAAATATGCTAAAGATATGATTATTAATATTGTTGAAGCTAATACTAAAATTAATAATTTGATTGCTCAACATATTATTAATACTTCTAATGCAGAATATAAGGAAATGATTAAAATGATTAATCAATCTGTTGATAACAATAAACAGAAGAATAAGTTTAAGAATGTTAGTGATGATGAAATTTATGCTGAACTTAAACGTAGAAAAGCAAATAAATCTGTTAAATAATCCCACATAAGTTTTTGATTTTATTTCTAATACTACTGTCTGTGAAGATAGTAGTGTTATTCACTTGCTGATGATGGAGGAATTGAACTCCGAAACTATGACATTGCTATTATCCGTTTTATTTCTAAAATTGTAACTTTTGTAATAGTACGGTCTGTGAAGATAGTGCTATTAATATTTATCATAGTCCAAGTGTTATATGTCATATTTGATTTGGTGTTAATTATTCTATTATTATTGATTGTGAAATTAGTAATAATGATGTCTGTGTCAAACATTTCGTTTATATGATTTCGTATTTGTAGTTTTGCCTAGCATTGTCTGTGAAGATAGTGCTAGGCTTTTTAGTATGTATATTATTAACTTTAAATATATAATTAAAATGGATAATTTTGATTCTCTTATTTTTGATGGTCTATTAGATAGATACATTGAAGAACAAGCTAAATTTGAAAAAGGACAGGTAGTATATATGGAATATACTTATCAATATCATAATCAAACTAAACTTGGTGTTTGTGTTGGTATTGTGACTGAAGTTGGAATTACTAAAGTTGAACGTACAGTAGGTAATAATAAATACATTGATTATCCTATTGTATATACTGTAGCTCATGCTAAAGGTGTTAGTCGTTGTGTTAGTGAATGTAAACTTGGTTCTGTATCTGAACATATTCTTAAAGAACGTCTTAAACGTGATGGTAAGAATAATGAACAGAATAATGAGGCTGCTACAAATGACTAGCTATTTACGCTCATGATACATTCACAGATACTGTTCTTTTTGCTCTCTGTTGAATTTTCATATATAATCTGATTAATCTATCACGATTAATATTGAGTTCAATACAGGGCAAAAGAACTAGCTAATAAATGTTAAACTAAAAATTTAATACAGTTTTGTTATGAATTATGTTGCTTATAAACAAATTGATGGTACTATTACATCTGGATTTAAAGTTAAACTTTATGATATAGTTACTTTGAATACTGGTTATTGGAAAGATAAACTTGCTATTGTTCTATATATTAATGAAGATAAAAAACAAATTAAAGTTCGTATTATTGAATGTGGTATGAACTTAACTCTTAAAGTTAAAGATGTTCGATTTGTTAATCATAATAATAGAACTGTTGCTCGTTCTTATATTGATTTATGTAATAAACTATCTAAAACCTTTCGTGATAAATATACTGATAAACATTATATAAAAGATAATTGGTTTACTGATGTATTTATGATTAATGATATAACTGCTGATACTCTTGCTAAAGCTACAGGACAATATATTACTAACAATAATGATAAGTATTCTGTTAGTGCTATTATGTGGCTTACTGAGATTAAAGATTATATAGATGCTTTGCTTAAATATGGTAATTTTGATTTTGTTGCTAAAGTATTTAAAATCTATAATATTACTGATACTAGATTTGAACTCATTCGTAAACTTTATCATTATTTCTATGATTGAAGATATTACTCATTTTATACTTGGTATGATATTTGGTTTATCTGTATATCTTTTTATAAGAATTACCATTGTTAGTAAAAAACTAGATAGACTTATTAGAGATATTAATGATACTCAAAATTGGATTAGAAAGATTCAAATTGATATTTGCGATATTAATAAACAATGGGAAGTTAAAAGAGATAGAGATAGAAATAGACTAGATAGAATTGAAGATAGGATTGGGTAAAACTTGTTAGTGATTTTAATGATATTATTAGAAAGAAAGTTTAATGACTAGCTTGCTTCCATCCTCTACGGGGGGTCGCCACGGAGCGTAGCGTAGTGGCTCTACTAATCTAACTATTATTGAACTTATTATAGTTTTAACTATTAAATATAATTGTTTTATTAATCTTTAAAAATGTAAAGTACTTATGAAAAAGTATGATGAAATTTCTGTTGTTCGTCAACTTAATAATGTTGGCGCTGTTATTGGAATCAATTCTGCTAGTAAAGTTATTAAAGTAGCTAAAAATAGCGCTATTGGTAACGGAACTAGTGGTAAGATTGATTTTCTCACTCATTATTGTGGTTATCATGTTGAGATTGTTGATGTTATTCAACAACAAAAAGAACGTGATGAAGAAATTGCCGCTAAGAAAGCTGCTAAAAAGGCTGCTCATAAAGCTAAGTTTGCAGAGGATAATACTTTTAAAGGTATTATTAGTGCTGTTGATAAACGTATGCGTACTATTAAAAGAAAGTAGTATGCTATGGTTAGCTTTAAATTCTCATTTGGAGTTGTAGGTAAATCCAAAGAGAAAGGAATAGTCAATAAATATGTTATTATAGTTGCTAAATGTGAAGGTATTATTAGATATATTGATAGTACTTATAAAGTAGAATACAATGGTAAACTATATAGTATTACAGGTGAAAGTTACAGAACTAAAGGAAAGAAAGTTGTTTATGCTCGTCGATTAGATGAATATAACCATAGAATTAAAATTATAAGAGATAGTGAAAATAGAAAAACTGTTGATACTAGATTTTATATTCCTTTTGCTGCTGAACTTATAGCTAAAGGTAAAATTGTTAAAATGCCTTTTGCTAAGGAATTGTTTCATATTACTACGTGTTATAATCGTGGTGATAGTGAATCTACTATTTTAGCTTTTCAAGAATGGAAAGAATATGAAGATAAAGTTAAAAATAATCTTATTGATGTAAACAACGAATTGTAATGATTGGTAATCTTAATATTGCTAATAGTAATATAAAAGATATTAACATTAAGTTACTAAAGACCAAGAAATAGCTGTGCATGAACTTATTGAGTTTCTTGCACAGCCTTGGGATGATAAGAAATATATTAATGCTCTTTGTGGTGCTGGAGGTACAGGTAAGACATTTGTTATTAAATATGTTATTAATAATTGCAAATGGTCTGGCGGTGTTATAAGTTGTGCTGCTCCTACACATAAAGCTTGTAGAGTTCTTAGTAATTCTATTGGTGGAAAAGAAGTTAATACAATTCAATCATTGTTTGGTTTTAGACTTGATGTTAATATTGAAAATTTTGACCCTGAAAATCCTGCCTTTAATCCTGTTGGAAAAGATAAACTAGATGGTCTTAAAGTTTTAATTATTGATGAAGCTTCTATGCTTAATGCTAAACTTGTTAAGTATATTAGTAATAAATGTAAGAAGCTTCAAATTAAAGTTATAATGCTCGGTGATAGTTCTCAGCTTCCTCCTGTTAATGAGAAAACTAGTCAAGCTTTTCTTATTGCTAGTAATACTTATTATCTTAAAGAAGTTGTACGACAAGGAGATAATAATCCTATTAGTAAACTTCTTAAACTTCTTCGAGAAGATATAGATAATAAGAATGGATGGAGATTTCTTGATTATATATCTAAAAATAGACAAGATTATAATGAAGAAACTAAAGGATTTTATGTTTGTGGTCAAACTGAATTTTCTGATTTAATTGATACTTGTTTTAATGATGAAGAATATACTAAAAATATTGATTTGTATCGTATTATAGCTTATACTAATAGTCGTGTTGCACAATGGAATAACCATGTAAGACATATGATTATTCAAGATGCTGATAAGAGCCTTATTACTCGTAATGATTTAATAATGAGTTATACTACTGTTGTTAATATTTTTAATGATATTATTATAAACAATAGTGAAGAATATATTGTTAAAGATATTGTTGATACAGTTGATAATGATTATGAGTTTAAAGGATTTCTTATTAAGTTTCAAGCTATTCATGGTGGTGCTATAACTCAACCTTTATTTGTTATTGACCATTATGATAACTATACATTTCAGATGTATTATAAGAAGTTGACTAGTCTTATTGATGATGCTAAAAAAGCTAGTAGTTCTGAACGTGGAAGTAAATGGAAACAGTATTTTGATTTTAAACGTAAATATCTTATCGCTTCTAATATTACGAATAGTAATGGTAAGATTTTATTTAGTAGAGATTTAGATTATGGTTTTGCAATTACTTCTCATAGAGCACAAGGTTCTACTTATAAAAATGTATTTGTAGATATTAATGATATGATTTATGATAAATATGGTCATCCTTATACTAATAGAGATGAAATGCTTCGTAGATTATATGTTGCTTGTTCTCGTGCTAGTAATCAATTAGTATTATCTTATGGCAAGTAAAACTGTTGACGAATATCCTGATTGTGAAAGATGTCCAAATCGTATATTTAATACAGGTAAATATATACAAGGTGGTAGAGGAAGTATTCATGGAGATATTGTTTTCCTATTTCCTAGAGGTGATAGAGTTTATTGTGATGATTATCAATTATTTACTGATACTGGTAATCTTTACGATGAATACTCTGGACGAAATAATACCGAAGATGTTTATATGACTTATAGTATTAAATGTGCTTGTTCTAATAATTATAATACTTATCTTACTGCTGTTAATAAATGTCGTAATATTCTATGGAAAGAATTAGCTAGAATTAATTATAAATATCTATTTATATTTGGCGATGCTTATCGTAGTATTAGCGATAATCCTATTCCTAGATTTATAGCTACTGGTGGTAAATATGTATTTAGTAATTATTCTCCTCTTATTAAATTTAAAGATAATAATCTTTATCATATATTTAAACAGCGTTTTGCTGATGATATTAATTGGGTTAATGAAAATAGAAATAACTATGGATTAAATTATATAAATGATTAATTGTATAGCTTATGATGTTGAAGTTTTAAGAAATTTCTTTTCTGTTACTTTTGTTAGTATTAATAGTTATCTTAAAGTATTTAAAGATTGTGTTAATGCTGATAATAAAGCTATTCCTTTAGTTCAAAAACTATCTGTTGAAGAAATTAAAGCTCGTATTAAAACTGTTGAAAAACATAGTTTTTATATAACAGATACAGATGATAGTCAATTACTTTCTATGATAGGTTATATTAATAAGACTAGATGCTATAAAGATTCTAATGGAAATATTATTCGTACTGACTTGTATGGATTTAATAATTTCAATTATGATAATCTTATGATTGCTGCTTTACTTAGTTTTTATATGCGTACGAATAGTACGAAAGAACTTATTAATAAGTTATATGAAACTAGTAAAACTATTATTTCTAGTCAAGATGATAAAGATAAATTTAGAACTGATTTTTATCTTAATAGTCTTAGAAAATATAAACTACCATTTACAGGTGTTGATGTAATGCGTATATTTGCTCTTAATAAAGCAAGTGTAGTTGTAGATAGTAAAACAGGTGAACGTAAACCTGTTCCTAAAGGTTTAAAACAAACTTCAATTAATCTTCAATGGTATGAACTTCTAGAATATGAACTTCCTGATATTAATGAAAAAGAAGCGGAACTATATAATGAAATTCCTAATCTTAAAGGAATGAGTGTTAGTCAGCTTAATAAGCTAGTAGATAAATGGGATAGATTTATTCTTGATGAATATATTGAACCTATGATGTATTATAATCTTAATGATGTTTTCATTGTAGCTGAAATAGTTCGTCTTTATCCAGAAGAAATTAAATCTCGTTATGCTATTAGTAAAGCATACGATGTTGATGTTCTTAATTCTAGTCGTAGTAAAACTGCTGATATTCTTTTTGAGAAATTTTATAGTAAATTTAGTGGTCTTGCCCCTGAACAATGGAAAGGTAAGAAAACTGAAAGAACTGCTATGAGTTTTAAAAAAGTTATTTTTCCTTTTATTAAGTTTAAAACTAAACCTATGCAAGATTTTCTTAATGAATGTCTTAAAACTACTATTTATAGAGTTAATAAAGATGCGTTTAGTAAAGAAGTTAAAATTGGAAATGTAACTTATACTGTTGCAACTGGAGGTTTACATAGTCAAGATAATCCTGTTGAACTTTGGAGTAGTGGAAGAGAATTATTTCCATCCTCCACGGGGGGTCAACACGATGTACTTGGCAATGATGACTATGTTTATATTCATGCTGATATTAATAGTATGTATCCTAGTATTATTGCTGCTCATAAAGTAGCTCCAGCTCATCTTGATGCTAATGCTTTTTGTAATCTTATTGGTTGGCTTAAAAATAAAAGAGTTGAAGTTAAACACAGCGATGAAGATACTGTTGACGGAATTGATAGAGATACTTTAGCTTTAGTTTTAAAGATTGTTATTAATTCTGTTTACGGTAAACTTGGATTTGAAAAAGGTAATCTTTATGATAGATTAGCTGTACTAAAACTACTATTAATGGGCAGTTAATGATGCTAATGTTGGTTGAGGAATTAGAGTTACACAATATTCATGTGTTAAGTGCTAATACAGATGGTATTGTTATTAAACTTTATAAACGAGATATTGATGTTATAATCGTATTAAAGATGATTGGGAACAAACTACTAAACTTAAGTTTGATACTGATTATTATCATTGTCTTGTTAGTAGAGATATAAATAATTATCTTAGCCAATTTAGAGTTATTAAAAATGGTGTTCATAAACTTAAACTTGAATCTAAAGGTGCTCTTAATCCTATGATGTATTCTCTAGATTTAACTAAAGGTTATTCTATGCCTATTGTTGCTCAAGCTATTGAAAACTATTTTCTTAATAATAAACCTGTAATGGATACTCTTCAAGAAGCTACTAATATTCTTGACTTTTGTCTTACTCAAAATGTAGGTAGACAATTTCATGTAGAAGAAACTAAGATTGAAAATGGACAAGTTACTCATGTTATTTGTCAAAGATATGTTAGGTTTTATGTTTCTAATAGAGGTTATATTATTGAGAAAGTTCATAACGATAATGGTTCTCGTAGTAGAATGGCAGCTGGTTCTGTTGTGACAGTTATTAATAGTCTTGATGATAAAGATATTTCTCTTAGAGATATTAATTTTAAATTTTATTATCAAGAAGCTATGAAGATTATTAATCCTATCAAACTTAAAATTTCTCCTAAAGGTAAAGGTAAAAGTAAAATTAAAAAATATAGTGGTATGTATAATCCTATTTTTAATGAAGATGATTTTGGATGAGAAATATAGTTGAAGAAACTTATGATAAACTAATTAATAAATGGGGTTCTAAAGATTATAAAGGTATTGGAACTATCCATTGTGTTCCACCTGTTGATTATTGTGAAATTATAAGTAGAATTATTAGTCTTATGAGAAATAAGAATGATAATATTAAAATACTTATTGTTACAGATAATTGGAAAAGAAGAACTGAAATTGTTGATGGTCTTAAAAATCATAATATAAATATAGATACTATTAAATATTCTTACTCATACTTATGTTAATAGTAGATATAATTATAATTATGATATTTCTATTGTTGTTGGAGTTAATGAATGGAATCTTTCTTGTAATACAGTTTTTTAATCATGCTAGATTTAAACTTATGATTATAACTAAAGATGCTATTGATACTGCCAAGCTAAAAGAAATTTATACTAATATTCCTCCTATTAATGATAATATAAGTTCTAGTGGCATTAATGCTATGCGGGCTTTACTCCCCGTAGAGGAACACAGAGAGCAGATTTTATTTACTAGTCAAGAAGATATTACTAATTATGATAAATATACTGAATTTATTACTCAGACTATTCAAGTATTTGGTAATCTTGATAATATTAAATGTGCTCGAAATGGTACTCAAGACGGACGTAGTGCTATGCAATATATTACAGAAATAGCTGAATATAATGGATGGAGTGCTGATATGGATATGACTAATCCTTTTAGTAAACAAATTGATGAATGTTTATAATCCTCTTGTTCTTGCTGAGCGAGTTAAGACTTTTTATAATATTGCTCGTGAACGTATGCTTATATGTTCTGATAATGTTTGTAAGCTAGAAAGAATAGTTGAAATTATTAAAGATAATCCTGACAAACGATTTCTTATTATTAGTAAGAGAGGTGAATATGCTGCTACTGTAACTAAATATATTAATGATAAACTAGGTGAAATTTGTGGTGATTATCATGATAAGATTGAAGATAAAGTTCTAGTTGATGATAATGGTATTCCTGTTTTGTATAAGACAGGAAGCAAGAAAGGACAGCCAAGAATCATTAAATCTAAGGCTATTTCCACGCTGAATTTGAAGTCTTTTAATGATGGCTTATTAAGAGTATTATCTATAAAAAATAATTCAACTGACAGCCTAGAAACAAGCGTAGACGAATGGATTTTAACCTCACCTTTATGTGATACCATAGATGAACTTATTTATCGTTATAATAATGTTAATTGTAGTCAATCAAAACTTAAAGTACATAAACTTTATATAGCTGGTACTATCGAAGAAGCAAGTCTTAAAAAGGAAAAGGTATCAGTTAACCATGAAGTTATACAGAATGTTAATTCTGATATTAGTGCTCAAAATTTTGATGATATTGTTTGCTAGTATAAATATAATAGTTACATTCGTTGTGTAATCAAAATCGCTCTTTGATAGAATGGACGAAGATAAAGAAGTTAAAGTTAATGATACTGCTGTTGCTGTTAGTAATAGTGGTATTGAAAAACAACATGGTGTTCAACATTCTGTTGCTCCATATCAGCTTAATTATATGAGTGAAGCTGAAATTGCAAGTCTTGAAGTATTTATCAAACGTGTTATGCGTAGTGATAAATGTGGTATTAAGTCTGTTGAAGATGGTCTTGCTATTGCAATGAGAGCTAAAGACCTTAGACTTCCATTTTCTACTTGCATTGAACATATTCATGTAGTTCAAGGTAAAACAGGTGTTGATGTTCATATTATTAAGGCATTACTTGTCAAAGGCAGCGTGAGTTGGGAAAAAGTAGATAATTATCGCGCTCTGTACGAATATACAGATGGCTTTAATGCTTATGATGAAGATAAACTTCCATCTGACTGTATTAAGTGTCTTACTCCCAAAGAGGCACAAACTAAAAATGCAGAAGATAAAGACCATGAACATATATATGTTTATCCTGTTAAATACTATAAAGATTATAATGGTAATGTATATAAAGAATATCAACTTAATGGTAAGTTTGAAATAGCTACTAATACTAATGAAGCTAAACAAATTGCTTCTACTGGTAAAGTTCCTGTTTATAGAATACCTGCTGTTCCTATTGATTATATTACTAGTTATCGTTTTTATCGTAAAATTGGAGAACGTAATATGGTTGCTACTGGTGAGTTTACTTATAAAGATGCTATTGTTGCTGGATGTTTTGAAAAAGATACTTATAAGAAATATCCTAAGATAATGATAAGTCATAGAGCATTTGTTTATGGTGCTCGTGAAATTGCTAATGATTTAATTATGGGCTGTTTAAGCACAGAAGAATTAAAGACTATGCAAGGTATTGATTTGAGTAATGAAGATATTATTGATATTACTGAAATTCAATAACATAAACAAACTAGAGAAATTATTATTAAACAAAACAGTCGTATGACTGATATTATTCACTTTTAAATTACAAAAATTATGAAAGACTTTAAGAAAGGTTTGAGTTTTGGTATGGGTATTGTTAATGCTGGTCAAAGAGCAGTTAATGAAGAACCTGAATTGGTAGTTGTTTCTACTCCCGGTAGTTTCCGTATGACTGCCCAAGTTTCTAAAGCTCTCGGCATTGCTCATGGTGAATATGTAATGTTCATTAATAACTGTGCAAATATTGATAATGCTATTATCAATAAAGTACCCGAAGTTGTTGCTTTCTGTGAAGAACAAGGTTTGGATATTGAATCTCCCGAAGCTGCTATGGCTGTTCATGCTGAATTTGATATTTGGGCTTTGGCTAAAGGTATTGCTGAATTAGACAAGAATGGTAATCCTTGTACTACTCGTGTTCGTATGACTAAGAATGATAAGATTAAGTATGTTAATACTTATTTCCAAGAAACTCTTGAAGGTGCTTTATCTTCTTCTAATGAAGAACTTAAAGCTGCTCTTGGTCGTGAAGGTATTACCGAAGATGAACAGAAAGAACTTTTGATTAGCTGTATTCAAGGTGATGAAGTTGTTAAAGTTAAAGGTTCTAAATGTGCTAATACTGCTGCTTTGTCTGGTATTGGTGTAACTCTTAACTTTACTGATTCTAATGTTTGGAAACAGTTGAAAGCTGATATGACTGATGAAGAAGCTACTTCTAAGAATCGTGTTTATACAGTAGATATTGATAACTTGCAAGAAGCTGTTGTTAATAACGGTCATAAAGATATTGTTGTTAAGATTGCAATGCTTACCGAATATAAAGATGAAGAACCTATTCGTATCGGTAAGAAAGCTGAAAAAGAAGAAACTGCTGAATAATCAAATCTTCGTCCTAGAAATATAATATCTTGAACATAGAGCTGCATTGTTAGTATTGCTAATGGTGCAGCTCTTATTTTATCTAATAATTCTTTTAATTACTTTAATTATGTCGACAAAAAAGAAATTAAGAATGAAGCTACTGTTGTAGCAAGTGCTGAACAAACTGCTAATGCAGAAGTACAAACTCCTAAAAAACGTAGAGGTAGAGGTATTAATAACGATTTACGTGATGTAACTCGTAAAAAGTTTGATGAACGTACTGATTGCAACAAAGCTAATGGCTTGTTTATTGGTCATCTTGAAGATGTTAAAGTTGATTGGGCTACATTGAAAGATGATGTTCAAGGTATGCCTTCATTTGCTGGTATGAGTATTCCTTATCTTACATTTACTTTTGCTAGCAATCATGAAAATATCAATGAACGTCGTTATGTAACTCAACGTCTTCTTCCTGCTGAAAGTAATGTTGAAACTATTCCCGGTGGTAAAGGTGCTTGGAAAGTTGATAACATTTTCCGCTTTATGAAACATATATATAATGTATTTGTTCTTAAAGGTCGTGATTTAACAGAAGAGGAAATTGATGCTCTTACTTTGCCTTTTGAAGATTTTGATGAAAATATGCAGTATGTACCTGTTGAAGCTGAGGAAGTTATAGCTGGTTATAAGACTGTGTTTGAAAATTATGTTAAGTTACTTAACAATAATGGTAAACCTGTTTATAATGATGCTAAAGGTAAACCTATTACTATTTGGATGAAACTTCTTCGTTTCGTTAAGAATGATGGTAAATGGCGTGCTGTTGTTGGAAGTAAATCTTCATTTGGTGATTTAGGATTTCCTACATTTATCAATGATGGAGTTATTGAACTTTATAAAGAACAATCTGCTCCTAGTTTGCATATTGACCCTTATAAAGAAAGTATTGTTTATCAAAAATCTGCCGAACAAGCTAAACAGCCAAATGTTGCTATGCCTGGTGTTGGTGTAATGCCCGGTGTTCAAACTGCTGCTCCTATAAATCCTGTTAGTGGATTTAATGGCGGTGGAGATTTTAGTCCATTTGGCGGTGGTAATGATGCTGCTGGTGCTTTTGTTAATCCAACAGAAGATTTACCATTTTAAAAAATTAAAGTTAGTTAAATAGTTGTATGTAAGAGGATTGGGTACTATTTTAGTACCTAGTCCTCTTTTTTTTATATGTTCACGATAAAGGTCAAATTAGAAATATTATGAAAAGAAATATTAGTAATACTATTTTAACTAAAGATTATATTTTCTCTAAAGTTAGTCAAATTACTATTTTTAGTACTTATACTGGAATTAGTGTTGAAGATATACAACATTGTATAGATACAGGAGAATTTATATCTAGTCCTTTTCGTGAAGATACTCATCCTAGTTTTGGTTTTAGATATGATAATAGGAATAAACTTAAAGGAAGAGATTTTGCCGGATATTGGTGGGGAGATTGTATAGATGCTGCTGCAACTGTACTCTCTGAAATTGTTCATAAGCAAATTGATATTTCTATTAAAAGTCAATTTCTATTTGTTCTTAAACATATTGCTTATACTTTTAGAAATATTATTTATGGACAAGATAAAGATGAAAACAACGATTATAATATTGTTAGGGCTATTAGTAATGTACGTAATCATAAACCTGTTATTGAACTTGTTACTCGTCCATGGAATAATTTAGATGCTAAGTATTGGGGACAATTTGGTGTTAATCTTAATTTTCTTAATACTCATTTTGTTTATCCTGTTGACCAATTTTATATTAATCGTTCAACTAATCCTATTCCTAAATATTTTTATGATAAAAATAAAACAGATTTATGCTATGGTTACGTTCTTGGGCAAGATAAAAGAGGAATAGTTAATGTTAAACTGTATTTTCCTAATAGGAATAAGAAAACTGAAGTTAAGTTTATAACTAATAGTAATACTATTGAAGGAGTTATTAATCTTGAATTAGATAATTATGACGTTATTATTATAACTAAATCTACTAAAGATAGATTAAGTCTTGAATGTTATCTAAAGAGTATTAATCATTCCATCCTCCACGGGGGGTCTACCCTTGAGTCTAAGGCTATTGGTGTTGTGAATATTCCACATGAAACTTATAACTTCGTCAAATTGAATATGATTGGCTTCGTAGTAAACTTAATCGAAATGGTTTTCTTATTAGTCTTATGGATAATGATAGAACTGGTCTTATGGAAGCTGTAATTCTTAAGAATGATTATGATATTATACCTATTATTATTCCTAAAGAACTTGGTGTTAAAGATTTTGCTGAACTGAGAAGTAGTTATTCTACAAATGTTATTAATGAATTAACTCAACAAATTGTTAAATATATAGAAGATAATTATGGAGAAGAAACTGAATTTACTTGGGATACGGAAGAAAGTGATACTTTGCCATACTAAAAGTTTAACTGGTATTACATATACTGTTATGCGTCCAATTACTGAAGAAGATGAACAAAATCTTGATAAGTGGGAATATCTTAATATAGATAATAAACGTATTGATAAAAAAGATATTTATTGTTATGGAGAAATTAATCTATCTTCTAATGATGACGTTAAATATATCAAAAAGTTTAACTTACTTGATACTGATAATGGTGGAACTATTCATAGTAATTTTAATTATCAAGAGGGTTGCGCTATTATTGAAGGAATAGCTAAAACTTATCCTACATTTGATATTGTTGAATGGTTTAAATATAATCATTGTCTTATAGGTAAACCAACTCGTATTATTATTTATAAATGTAAGAAAGAAAATCTATGATAATAAAAGGATATGAAGAAAAGCTAGATGATAGAGATATTAGATATATTAATTATGTTATTGATAAATCTACGATGGCTGATGCAATTGAATCTTATATTAAAGATTTAGATTGTACTACTATTTATCCTGATGGTTCTCGTCCTAGACAAACTATTAATTATGGTTATCGTATTACTTTTTCTAGTATTGAATATATTCTTGATAAACTTTATCTTGTTCTAGAACATCATCCAGAAAAAGCTCAAAGTTATATTGATTATCGTAATACTATTATTAAAAGAATTATTGATATACATGAAAAAAATCTTGATTTCGAGAGAAGAAACCCAGTACGACATTATAGTAAAGAACCAAGGAAACGCACTAGAAGTGCTAGCAGAGTTAATCAATCAAAAGATGTCTTTACAGGTAAGCCCATTGATGTTAGCACCGGTATTGCAAAGGCTATTAAGCCTAAAAAGGAAACGATTGCTCAGCGTAAAGCTAAAATTCTAGGTGGTAAAGCTGTTAGTTTTGCATTTAATGGTTTAAAAATAAGTGAACATAATGAATAAACTTTATCGTAGAAATAATAATGGTGTGCCTACTGTTTGGTGGGCTGAACTTGACAGTGGTACTAATAGTATCACTGTTTTTTATGGTCTTGTTCGAGGTAATATTCGTAAAGAAGTTTATGCTGTTACTCAAAAAGATGGTCAAAAAGAACTTGAAAGTAGATATAATGATAAGATTAAACAAGGATATACATATCTTAATGAACTTTGTGATATGCAGGGTTTACCCCCCGTGGAGGATGGAGATAATGATACTCTATTTAATTTTCTAAATACTTATCTACCTAAAGACCTTAGTAATGGAAACAGTAATCTTCTACTTCCAATGCTTGCTAAAACGTATAATGGTAATGTTTGGAAAAAAGTCAGTTGTATGTATGGTCAGTATAAGATTAATGGTCTACGTTGTATTGTTACTGCTTATACTCAAAATGATATGTTTAAACCTGTTAGGCTTCGTTTCCAAAGTCGTGAAGGTCTTACTTGGCATACTCTTGGCTATCTTGAAGATTATCTGCTTGCTACTATTAATACAAATATTATCGACGATATGATTAATGGATTTGCAGCACTTGATGGTGAAGTTTATCTTCCCGGTTATACTGTTAATCAAATTAATCATTTTGTTAAAGATGCTAATTGTGTTGAAAATAAACTTCTTCAGTTTTGGTGTTATGATATTATGATGGAAGGTAATCAAACTCATAGAAATACATATCGTTGTCATATTAAAATGCCTACTTCTTTTAATAATATTAATGAACATTATAATAATAAAGAACGATTGATTATTCTTCCTAGTATATATATTAATAATGATGATAAGCTATTGACGCTAGAAATCATTTTATTAATTTAGGATTTGAAGGTCTTATACTTCGTAATGCTGAAACTGATTATCAATATGGTAGACGTAGAGCTAATTATATGGAGAAGTTTAAAGATGCTGCTGAGGGAGATTTTTATAATTCTTGATATTTATAAA
>ENA-OQAY01000199-OQAY01000199.1-human-gut-metagenome-genome-assembly--contig:-NODE-199-length-16935-cov-0.987089_pt1 | contig 16935 bp, 18 predicted proteins | sample MGYA00242740_ERZ504537 | MGnify/ENA primary metagenome ERZ504537 (study PRJEB26092, sample SAMD00036272) | human gut metagenome | host: Homo sapiens | study: EMG produced TPA metagenomics assembly of... | reverse complement strand
TGGGAAGAAAATTTAAATAAATATGGCAATGAAGCCACTAACCAAAAAGAACTATTTTGTATATGGACTGGGTAATTTCGCTTCACAGCTTTCCTGGACAATGGTAAGTACATATCTTTCCATTTTTTATACAGATGTATTTGGGCTGGGAACAGGAGCTGTAGCACTTTTGATGTTAATTGCAAAGGTCTGGGATGGAATTAACGACCCGATGATGGGAACACTTATGGAACGTACACATACAAAATGGGGAAGATTCCGTCCATATATTGTTGTTGGAGCAGTATTCCTTGTGATTTTTACAATACTTACATTTACGGTTCCAGGATTCAGCAGTACAGGAAAACTTGTATACGCGTATATTACATACATTGGTCTTGGAATGTCATATACCATGACAAATGTTCCATACCTGGCATTACCGTGTGTAATGACACGGGACCCGAAAGAAATCAACCGGTTAAATGCGGCACACGATGATGGGAATGACAATCGGACAGATCGTTTTAAATCTATTTGTATTAAAGCTTGTGTTATGGTTTGGAAAAGGTAATCAGGCAGCAGGTTACCAGTCAACGGCTATTTTATTTGCATTGCTTGCACTCCCGATGTTCTGGGCAGTAGCTTATCTTTCCAAAGAGAAAATCACTGTAAAGAAAGAGGAACAGGGAGAAATTAAAGAAGGTTTAAAACTGATTTTACGTAACAAAAATCTGCTATGTACCATGTTGTATGCTTTTTTTAATATGTTCGGAATGTTGGGACGTATTTCTGTTGCGGTTTATTTTTACATGCACTGTGTACAGAATTTTACATACATTACTATTTTCATGATGATGCAGATGATTGTCGGAACAATTATCATGCCAGTTACACCGAAAATAATAGAAAAAATCGGCAACCGGAAGACGGCTATTCTTTCGATGCTTATTCAGGGAATATCACTTATCGTTTTATTTGTAGGACCATATGAGAATATTGCTTTTGATTTTGTCATACTTGCAATTTATGGTCTTGGATATATTGCAGGACCATGTGGTTCCTGTATGATGATTGATGCAATTGATGATTTTGATGACAAATATGGCGTAAGAAATGATGGTATGGCATTTTCCATTCAGGGTACTGCGACAAAGGTTGCGACTGCAATTGCTAACTCATTGTTCCTTGTGGTTATGGGGGGCATTTGGTTATGCAGGAGGCGTGGAGATGACACCACATATTAAAGAAGGAATTAATCTGGCAGCAAACCTGCTTCCAGGAATCGTATTTTTTATCGGAATCATTCCGCTTCTGATTTATGATCTTGATAAACCGGGTTATATGGATGGTGTAAGAGAAAGGCTTGCGGAACGGGACAAAAAGAAACGGGAACATCAAAGTGAGTAATTATATGCGGAAAAAGACAACGGAAGAAATTCTGTTGTCTTTTTTCTTGACAAAATGTTATGGAATATTACAATTGAAAAAACGGGAGATGAATTGACATGGATACAAGGCATAGAATTATGAGTTTTGATTTTGTGACAGAAAAAAGAAAGGAAACACATTTTCACCAGAATCCTGAAATTATTTATGTTCTGGAGGGAACGGCAAGAGTAGAACTCGATTCAGATTCATATAAACTCCATAAAGGAGACTTTATTTTGATCAATGCAAATAAACGGCACTCCTATCAGGAAGCAGGGGGAGAACTTTTGCTTGCTGTTTTTTACATTAATTTTTCACTTATTGCGGAGTATATGGGCACCAATCAGCTTCTTTTCTGGTGTAATACCGTAACAGACAGAAGTGAAGCATATGATCAGTTAAGACATGCCCTTGACAGAATATTAAATAGATTTTATGACAGGGAAAAGGAAGGGGAAATTTATCTTAACAGCATTTACTATGAAGTGGTATATCTTTTGATGTCAAACTTCATGATACGTGGAGATGATGCAAGAATAAAAGAACAATTTTCGCCCGAAAATTCCCGGATTTTTGAAATTCAGAACTATGTTCAGGCCAACTACACCAAACCATTGAGTCTGAATGACCTGACGAGAAAACTATATTTATCAAATGCATATTTATCGAAGTATATAAAAAAACATTTTGGACTTAGTTTTCTGGAATATGTAAATAATGTCAGATTGTTTCATGCGGTGGATGAACTGATTTACAGTGACAAAAAGATTACAAGAATAGCAATGGATAATGGATTTCCTACAGCAGCGGCGTTCAATAAGGCGTTTAAGGAAATTTATCATCTCACACCATCGGCATATCGACAGAAGATGCATAATTCGGAGAATATTGATGAAAAAAAACAGGGGAAGGAAAAACAGGAAGTTGATCTGCGGGTTCGAAAGTATCTGGAAGGAAAACCGATGCCGGTGGATGAAATGATAACCCGTAATATGAATCTTTGTGTTGTGGATACGGAAAAGGTGACAATATTGAAACATCCATGGAGTAAAATTATAAATATGTGCGATGTGGATGAACTTATTAATTATGATATCCAGCAACAGATTTTATTAATGAAAAAAGAAATCGGGTTTGAATATGTCCGGATTTATAATCTGTTTAAACAGGATATGTATGAGGAAATGGAAGATGGAACAGAAAACTATAATTTCAGCAGAATAGACAGGGGATTGGATTTCCTGATAGAAAACCATTTGAAACCATTTGTGGAACTTGCTTTTAAACCAATCAGTGTGAATTACACAATTAATCTTTCAGCCAGAGACATGTACAATGAGATTATTTTTAAAAACAGCGAAAGCTATCAGAGGATTATAGAAAAATTTGCTGCTCACATTGCCAATCGATATGGGATGGAGGAAATTGAAAAATGGTATTTTGAACTCTGGAAAGATGATCGCTGGAATATGCTGGAGGAGGATGGCCCATATTTTTCATATTTTGAATGCAGTTATAATGCTTTGAAAAACATTTCCCCAAAAATAAAAGTCGGGGGAGCAGGATTTGCACTTGGATATGATAATTTCCATTATGGACAGCTTCTGGGCAATTGGAAAAAACGAAATATTCAACCGGATTTTATCAGTGTATATGCATATTCGTATCTGCTGCAGCAGCAGAATGGTGTATACTTCGGAAGGAGATCCATAGATAACAGTTTTATCAAAAATCAGCTGGAGCTCTTTAAAAAAGAACTTGAAAAACTGGATTTTTCAATTCCGGAACTTATTATCAGCGAATGGAATCTTACCATTTCCAATCGTAACCGTATCAATGACAGTTGTGGTCTGGCAGCATATATTGTAAAGAACTGTATTGAATGTGAGAGTGAAGCGGATATGATGGGATACTGGCATGGATCGGATCTGCACACAGAATCTTATGATGCAGACAGAGTGCTTTATGGAGATAATGGACTATTGACAAAAGATGGAATAAAGAAACCTTCTTTTTATTCCATGCAATTTTTAGGACAGCTGAAGCCGGAACTGTTGGGTAAAACCGGAAATGCGATTCTTACTACAGATCATAAAGGTGTATATACCATTGTCTGCCATAATTGCAAAAAACTTAATTACAGATATACCATGGTGGATGAAAAGGATATAAAATACGAAAATATTAGTGAATTTTACGAGGATACAGATGCAATACATTTAAAATTCCAGATCAATCATGTGCAAAATGGAGATTACAGTATGCGTATTCTTTATGTAAATGATGAAAGCGGAAGCATACAGGATGTATGGAAGGATATGGGATATTTCGACAGTCTGTCGAGAGAAGAACTTACATATATCCGAAAAAGTGCAACACCAGGGATAAAGATGCAAAGAGTTCATGTAGATGATCATATATTGCGGATAGAAACGACTTTGAAAGCACATGAAATAAGGATGCTGGACATACATTATCAGTATGTGTGATTTATAAATCCGCATAATGAAAGCAGGACAAAAAAAGAGATATCTTTTTTGTCCTGCTTTTTTTGTGCCCGGATAAGTGTTTAAATCCAATACATATTTAGGTTAATAATTGAAAAGCGCATAAATGATGTATTTCATATAATAAACCTAAATCAAAGAAAGAAAAATAAGAAAAGGAGACAGTGTATGAAATTAGGTTTTGTCAGTGCAATTCTTGACTCGTGGACGTATGAAGAAATGATGGATTTTGCATCGGAACATGGATTTGAGTGTGTGGAAGCAGCCTGCTGGCCACAGGGAAAAGCCGAACGAAGATATGCCGGGGTCTGCCATATTGATGCAGAAAAAGTTCTTACTGATGATGCATATGCAGATCATATTACAGAATACAGTAAAGAGAAACATGTAGAAATTTCAGCCCTTGCGTTTTATCCAAACACAATGGATGGAAATCCTGAAAAACGTACATCTGCGGTGGAACATTTAAAGCGGGTCATCCAGGCAAGCGATAAACTTGGAATTGGAATGGTAACAACTTTTATAGGAAGAGATCAGACGAAAACGGTTGAGGAAAATCTTGAAATAGTAAGGGAAGTCTGGCCACCGATTATCCGGCTTGCAGAAGAAAAGAAGGTAAAAATAGCGATTGAAAACTGTCCGATGCTGTTTGGCACGGATCAGTGGCCGGGGGGACAGAATCTTATGACGACGCCGGTGATCTGGAAAAAAGTATTTGAAATTCTTGACAGCGACTATCTGGGAATCAATTATGATCCTTCACATTTTGTGTGGCAGATGATGGATTATATCAGACCAATTTATGAGTTTAAAGATAAAATATTTCATGTACATTATAAGGATATCAAGATTTTTAAAGATAAACTGGCTGCTTGCGGAATTATGGCATATCCACTGGATTATATGGCCCCGAAGCTTCCGGGACTTGGAGATGTCAGATGGGATCAGTATGTATCTGCGCTTACAGATATCGGATATGATGGGTACACATGCATAGAGGTTGAGGACCGGTCATTTGAGGGAAGCCGCGAAAAGATAGAAAAGTCACTGTTGATCAGCCGGAACTATTTAAAACAATTTGTTATTTAAGAACAGAAATCAGGCAAAAAGGAGAAAAAAGAAATGGAAAAATTAAAAATTGCTATTGTCGGATGCGGAGGAATCGCAAATCAGAAACATATGCCATCCATCAGGGCAAATGCTGAAAAAGCGGAGATGGTCGCTTTCTGTGATATCATACCGGAGAGGGCACAAAAAGGCAGCAGAAGAATACGGGACGCCAGACGCAAAAGTTTATACGGATTACAAAGCAATGCTTGCAGATCACGAAAATTGAAATTGATGTTGTACATGTTTGTACTCCAAATGTTGCACACTGTCCGATTACCGTGGCAGCATTTGAAGCAGGAAAGCATGTCATGTGTGAGAAACCAATGGCACACAACACTGCAGATGCACGTAAGATGATTGAGGCGTGGAAAAAATCAGGGAAGAAATTTACTATTGGCTATCAAAATCGCCTGCGTGATGATACACAGACACTTCACGCATCCTGTGAAAATAGAGAACTCGGAGAAATTTATTTTGCTAAAGCACATGCCTTAAGAAGAAGAGCGGTTCCGACATGGGGAGTATTTCCAAACAAAGCCCTTCAGGGAGGAGGACCTCTTATTGATATTGGAACGCATGCACTTGATATTACCCTCTGGATGATGAATAATTATGAACCTCTTTCTGTTTCGGGACAGGTATTTTATAAACTGGGACGTCAGGAAGACGGACCGGAGGGAAATGTATTTGGACCATGGGATCCGAAAACTTTTGAAGTGGAGGACTCGGCTTTCGGACTTGTAAAAATGAAAAATGGAGCAACCATTTATCTGGAAGCCTCATGGGCACTTAATGTATTAAAGTCAATGGAAGCTTCTACTACTCTTTGCGGAACAAAAGGCGGAGCAGAGATTCATCATGGAGGTAGCTATCCAAAAGATGAACTTATCTATAATTCCGTTGAACATAACCAGCTTATGGAAAAAACTATTTCTCCGGCAGGCGTAGTGGATTTCTTTGAAGGAGGGGCGGCAGCAGAGGCTGTACGTGAGCAGGAACAATGGTTAAATGCAATTATTCATGATACCGATCCTCTTGTGAAACCGGAACAGGCATTTGTTGTAACCCAGATACTGGAAGGAATATACAAATCTGCTGAAACCGGAAAAGAAGTATTCTTTGATTAGAAAGTGAGGTTTTAGGGCTATGGCAGCAAGACAGATTTATGATCCGGAAGGATTCAGAAATATAGAAACTGATGGCAGGATTACAGGATATCAGTTCCGGTTTAAGGCTCAATATTATCGGGGAATTACATTGTCTATTATTCGTGATATCCAGATCAACATAGATGGGGAGTCTGCAAAAAAGGAAGATATCCGTTTTACGGTAAATGGGGAGACATTTACCATGGAGGAGATGCGGACGGTTATTGATTCCGATTATCGCTGGGAATTTGGAGAATTTGCTACGGTATCCGTATTAAAAGAAGGTGGGCTGGAAAAAGGGAAACATCATATTTATGCGAAACAGATTATTGCACCATCATACATGCCGTTCCAGATTGAAGCAGATTGCGAAACAGATTTTGTTATTGAGTAACAGGAGGGATGAGAGATGAACTGTGATATGAAGAGAAGCATTTCACTGTATAGTTACCAGGATGAATATTATGATGGAAAACTTGACCTTGAGGGCTGTCTGCGTGAGACTGCCAAAACAGGAGCAACAGGAGTGGAATTACTGGCTGAGCAGATGATTAAAAAGTTTCCGCTTCCGATTGAAACGGAAGAATTCAGGGAGCAGTGGTTTGGATGGCTGGAAAAATATCATTTGACACCATCATGCTATGACGCATTTCTGGAAAACAGGATATTTGATAACCGCACGCTGTGCCTTGGAGAACAGATCAATATGATGAAAAGAGATATTCGTCTGGCTTCGCTGCTTGGATTTCATAATCTGCGGACACTTGTTTCAACACCGATGGAAGTTATTGAGGGAAGTCTTGCATATGCACAGCAGATGGATGTCAGAATTGGTCTTGAGGTACATGCCCCATTTTCTCTTAATTCCGGATGGGCAGACGGATATATGGAAATGATTCACCGAACAGGTACAAAATATTTCGGGTTTATTCCGGATATGGGTATTTTCTGCCGGAATATTCCAGACGTTGTAAGAGATAAGGCAAGGAGAATGGGCGCTTCGGAAGCATGCATCAGGATTGTCGATGATTCATATGCAGAACGTTTGGCGAAAGGTTTTACAAAGATAAAGTATGATCTGAATCTTGGAAAGGCCAATATGGAATATCGGATGGCAAACGGTATGAAAGAAATGATGGATGCGATTGAACAGGCAAATGGAAATGATGCAGACCGCTGGTATGCAAATGCGTCATTTACATATTCATGGTCAGATCCACAGGATATTATTGATAATATTGATTATATCTTCCATACACATGCCAAATTCTACAATATGCATGATGATTACACGGAAACAGCGGTTGCTATTCCGGAAGTTATAGAAGCATTTAAGAAAGCAGGATACAAAGGATTTCTGAGTTCAGAGTATGAAGGAGGCGAGCATTTACGCGACATTGGTGTCAACAGTATTGAACAGGTTCGCCGTCATCAGGAGGCATTAAGAGCAGCAATGGAAAAATAATTTTCAACACAGAAGGAGAGGATAGATATGCAGAAAATCAAACTCGGGATTGTTGGATTTGGCTTTATGGGACATTGCGATGCGGATATGATGAAAACATTTCAAAATATTGATCTTGTAGCTGTTGCGGATACAAACCCGCAACAGCTTGAGGATGCACCGGAAGGGGTCGAGACATATGCAGATATTGATGAAATGTTGGAACATGCAGATATAAATACGGTAATGGTTTCTACTCCAAATCCAAGTCATCCGGAAATGGTAAAAAAGGCAGCAAATAAAAAGAAACATGTTATTTGTGAGAAACCGGCGGCAATGAGTGTTGCTCTATTTGATGAAATGGTATCCGTCTGTAAGGAAAATGGAGTCCTTTTTACCGTCCACCAGCAGAGACGGTGGGACAAAGATTACCGAATTATGAAAGAAGTTTATGATAAAAAAATGGTAGGCGACATGTATGTGATCAAATCTCAGTTATACGGATTTAACGGAAACATGCATGACTGGCATATATACCCGGAAATGGGTGGAGGTATGCTTTATGACTGGGGCGTTCATTTGATCGACCAGATACTAGATATGATAAAGTCGGAAATTATTTCTCTTTACGCAGATGTTCAGAATGTGATTAACGAAAAAGTGGATGACTATTTTAATATTATTATGAAATTCCGGAACGGAATTACGGCGGAAATAGAACTGGGAACCTATTATCTCACACCAAAAAGAGCCTGGTTTATTGGCGGAAACAGGGGGTCAGCTATTATTGATGGATTTGAGGGAGAAGGAAAAATTGTCCGGACTTCACATTTGCTTGAAAATGTGCCTGGTAAAATTACCATGACGGCGGCGGGACCGACAAGAAGTTTTGGACCGGCTGCACCGGGATTACTGCTGGAGGAACCGTTACCAGAAGTGAATGTTGATCACAGAAACTATTTTGAACATTTTCTTAAAGCGTTTAATCATGAGGAAGAGATTATTGTAAAACCGGAACAGGTAAGGCGTGTACTGTGTGTTATGGATGCAGTTAGAGAATCGGCAAGAACAGGTAAAGCCATTATGTTTGAAGAACAGTGAGGAAAAATTATGTCAGATTATAAAACACAAATTGTTGTTATTGCGGGTGGACCGTCTGGACTTTCTGCCGCTGTGCAGGCCGCGGAAGATGGAGCAGAGGTGATTGTTGTAGAGAAAGCAGCGGCAATAGGAGGCGCTGCAAATATGGGAATGGGACCTCTTGGAATTGGAACAAGATATCAAAAGCAGCAGATGGAAGATATTACGGTCGAAAAAGCATTCAATATGTTTATGGAGTATACGCATTATAATGTTGATGCAAGACTTGTGAAACGGTATTTTGAACAATCTGCAGAAACGATAGAATGGCTGGAAGACATGGGTGTCGAATTTGAGGGGGCATACCGTTATTTTCCAAAATCAGAGCCTACATGGCATATTGTAAAGACCGATCAGGGAATTGGACCAAGAGCTGCCTCTTTTATGAATAAAGCGTTATATGCAAGAGCACAGGAACTGGGCGTAAAAGTCTTGCTGGAAACACCTGCAAAAAAAATTATTATGAAAGATGGAAAAGTTGCAGGAGTACTTGCAGTAGACAAAGATGGAAAAGATATTGAGATTACATGCAAAGCCGCTATTGTCTGTACAGGAGGTGCCGGGTGCAATAAAAAATTTATTGAGGATGAAACCGGGTATAAGCATGGAGAAGATATGTTTAATTTTGCTATTCCAGGCATTATGGGAGAGGGACTTCGCATGGCATGGGAGGCTGGTGCAGACCATGTGCCGGTGAGAATTGAACAGGCAGCTGCAATAGAAGGTGTGGATGATCTTCCAGCAAGTGTCGGAAATGTGATGTCACAGCCCAACCTCCTGGTTAATCTTCAGGGGAAACGAATCATGAACGAGGATCAGATGCAGAATACAACGTTTCTTTCAAATGCTGTATCCCACCAGAAAGACAGAGTTGGAATTTCGATCATTGATTCTTCCATTGCCAGATATTACATGAGAAATGGAGTGGATAACGTTTCTATGGTTCGTCCGGATCCGGATGTATCAGATTTTGCAGACGCAATAAAGATGGCACAGGAGAAGGGAAATACCGGGCTGTTTATTGCGGATTCGATAGAAGAACTTGCGGAGAAAGCAGGAATAAATATTGACAATCTGGTAGATACCGTTGAGGAATACAATGATTTTTGCGACAGTGTTGATGAAGAATTTTTTAAGGATAAGAGGTATCTGAGACCGTTGACAAAAGCTCCGTATTATGCGGCAAGAATCCGTCCGGGCGGATATGGAACCGTGGGAGGAATCCGGGTTAATGAAAATTGTGAGGCCTGTGATAAGGATTTTGAGCCGATTCCGGGATTGTACGCAGCGGGTGCAGATGCATGTAATCTGTATGATGACAGTTATATGTTTCTTTTACCGGGAAATTCCATGGGATTTGCGGTAAACTCAGGGCGAATTGCCGGTATAAGTGCAGCGGAATATGTAGAAAACGAAGAGTAAAAATATGTAATAACTGGGAGGCATAATATGGCGGTCATTACGATTGATGGAAAAAAATTAGAGGTACCGGATAATAAAAATGTCCTGGAATGCGCACTTGATGCAGGAATATATATTCCACACCTTTGCCACCATAAAGACCTGAATCCGTTAGGATCATGCCGTATGTGTATTGTAGAAGTAAACGGACAGGATGGAGTAATGGCATCATGTACGCTTGAGGCAAAAGATGGAATGGTCATAACGACAAAAAGTCAAAAACTGGATCAGCTCAGGAGACTGGCATTGGAACTTTTACTGGCAGGACATCCGGAAGACTGCTCGACATGTCCGAAATATGGAAACTGTGAACTGCAAATGCTGATTCAATATATAGGCCCGAAAACAGGACGCCTGAAAATGAGAACAAAGGGATTTTCGGAAAATGAAAAGAATCCTCTTATTATACATGATATGAACCGATGCGTACTTTGCGGCAGATGTGTCCGGGCATGCAACGAGCTGCGAGGGGTAAAGGTACTTCATTATCAGAAAAAAGAAATGGAAACTTATGTGGGTACCTTACATGACAGGTTGTTAAAAGATTCCGATTGCCGTTTTTGTCAGGCATGCGTTGAAGTATGTCCAACAGGTACAATACGCGATAAGCTTATTAATACAGATGAAACAAAAGAGGATGCTGTTGTGCCATGCCGTCATGCATGCCCTGCCCATACGGATATTCCGAGGTACATACGATATGTCAGAAGTGGAAATTATGATGCTGCCGCAGCAGTAATCCGGGAAAAAGTTCCATTTCCGAAAGCATTGGGATATATATGCAGTCATGTATGTGAGCTGCATTGTAAAAGAAAGGAAGTCAGTGATTCTATGGCTATCCGCGGTATCAAAAGATATGCTGCGGAACATGACACCGGACTGTACTGGAAAGGAAAAGGAAAACAGCTGCCGGATACAGGGAAAAAAGTCTGTATTGTTGGCGCGGGACCGGCAGGAATGACAGCTGCATATTATCTCAGAAAACAGGGACATGATGTGACAATTAAAGAGGCGCTTCCATCAGTCGGCGGGATGATGGCTTACGGTATTCCTGCATATCGGCTTCCGAGAACTATTATACTGGAGGAAGCAAAAGTAATAACGGATCAGGGTGTTAAAATAGAAAGGAATGAAAAAGTCGAAAAACCGGCAGATTTACGTAAGGATTATGACGCAGTGCTTATGGCAATCGGAGGACACAAAGGTGTACGGTTACCAATGGAGGGCAGCAGTCTGGAAGGCGTAATTCTGAATGTTGATTTCCTTAAAAACTGCGGCATGGGGAAAGCAACAGGAATGGGAAAGAAAGTAATTGTACTTGGCGGTGGTAATGTTGCATTTGACTGTGCAAGATCCGCAAAGAGACTTGGAGCTGAAGAAATCCATGTGGCATGTCTGGAAGCACGGGAACATATGACTGCTGATGAAGAAGAAATACAGCAGGCGGTAGAAGAGGGGATCATGATACATCCGGCACAGACGTTTGAGAGGATTACCGGAACCGGACATGTGACGGGTGTTGATTTTATGAATGTGAAATCTTTTACGTTTGATGAAAATCATCGGGCTGTGATACACAGGGAGGAAAATTCCGAACATCATATTGAAGCGGATACCGTAATTTTTGCTGTAGGACAAAGACCTGATATTACCGAAGAGGCAGGATTGGCACTTGGAAGAGGAAACAGTATTGCAGTAAGGGATATTGAAACAGACAAGGCAACTTCTGTAGATGGAATATTTGCAGCAGGGGATGCGATTTATGGAACAAAATCTGTTATTATGGCGATAGAATCCGGTAGGGAGGCTGCAGCACAGATTGATCAATATCTTGGCGGAAATGGCGATATTTCGGAAAAACTGGCACCGGAACAGAAACCGGATGCTTATATAGGTATATGTGAAGGCTTTGGATATATGCAAAGAAAAAACAGATGTATTGATTCTCCGGAGAGCCGTTGTAATAATTTTGAACTGTTTGATCATGGTATATGCGATTCGGATATATGCGCAGAAGCCGGAAGATGCCTGCAATGTGATTTAAGACTTCAGATTTCAAAACCTAGGGTCTGGGGAGACTATGCAGAGGGAAAGGAGGAAAAGTAGATGGAGATTCTGAATAAGGTCGGGAGACTGTCTGCACAGGAAATGCTTGAAAAAATCGAAAAAGCTGCGCTTATAAACTATGGACTGCACAGATATCCAGTCAAAGAATACTTTTCCGGAAATCCTGGGAAAAGAATTGTTGCATCATTGGATAATGCAGATACGGATCACGTTCTTCTTGAAATTTTAAGAGAAAATCCTGACAAAATTTTTTGAGGGAATTGAAATTGCGGCAGAATTATCCGGAACCAGCGATAAGGTACTTCATATTCCGGACGAAGAGACAGAACTGATGGATTCGTTGAAAATATTGGCACAGAAATATGATGTTGCACTGATTTCCGGTATTGTGGATGTAAGAATAGAACAGGAATGTATCTATCTTCATATTGTATCCGCAAAGGAACTGGCAGATGTATTTTATGACTGTTATATTCCCGGTATTTATGTTTCTGTAAATGGAAATAAACTCTGTAAAGTCGCAAAGAATACTAAAATTGCCAGCCTGTTTGAAAGCGAGGGAATCACGGATATAAAAGGTATTCTGGGCGGATATGTATGGCATGATCCGGCATTTGCAGAAAAAACAGTGGGAGAAGCAGACCTGTCCAATGGTGTTTTGTGTACAGCAACTTCGAAAGACTGTATTGTACAGATAACGCAAAAAAATTACTGGCAATCCAGAAAAACAAGTTGCGGAAAGTGTGTGTTTTGCAGGGAAGGTTTAATACAGCTGGAGTATATGCAGCGTGAAATCATGGAGGGAAAAGGAAAAAATGAATTTTTGGAACTGACCGACGAAATTGGAGCTGCAATGTGCTTTTCCACATCGTGTTCTGTAGGACAGACATCCGCAAAAATTGTGCTTAGCGCAACAGAACAATTTGAAGAGGAATATGAGGCACATATTAGGAAAAAAATATGTCCTGCCGGGGCATGCACCGCTTTCGTAAATATTTATATTGATCCCTCCGTATGCAATGGGTGTGGGGAATGTATGGATATCTGTCCAAAAGATTGCATTGAGGGAAAAAACGGCTACATTCATATGATTGATACATTCGACTGCACGAAGTGTGGAAAGTGTATTTCTGCATGTGAAGAGGAGGCAATCATAAAGACTACGGGAAAGGTACCGAAACTCCCAAACAGACTCACAAAGGTCGGACGGTTCAGGAAACACTGAGCGTTTTACGTGCCTGTCGCGGAGTCATACCATAGATTTCTTTAAAAAGACGGTTAAAAATAGTCTGGTTTGTAAAACCGCATGTATTCATAATTTCAGAGATGGAAAGATCCGTACTTGAAAGAAGGCGTCCGGCATGGGAAATTCGTACTTCGTTCAGATAGCGAAGGAAGGTCAGTCCCATATGCTGTTTGAAAAAACGGCAAAAATATTCCCGGCTGAATCCAACATAGTCCGCGGCATCTTCCAGAGAAAGCTTTTCCGTATAATGTTCATTTACATAAGAAATCAGTTCGCGGATGGTACGGTTGCCGTGTCCGGAAGCTGTTTCCGGAGGCGCATATTCGGAAAAATATTGAATTAAGTCAGCAAGCATCAGCAATGCTGTTCCATCGGAGCGCATGGCTCGGGTGCTTGCATTTTTTATATTTGTACGTGTAAGTTCGTGGGCGAGCTGGCACAGATGAATATATTGGATCGCTTTGGGATCATCCAGGGGAACCGGGCGGCATTTGATATGATACAGCTCTAAATTGGGACAGTAAACGGAAAGCAGCTTCTTATCAACATGAATACATAAAAACATATATAATTTTGAATCTGAATGAATGGAATGCACTTCTTTTGAGTCAAAAACAATTAACTGGTTATGTGAAAGTGTAAGCGTGTCATGTTCTGCGTGAATACGGACTTCTCCGTTCAGGCAGAATAAAATTTCCATGGCATCATGCCAATGTGCCGGAATATGTGGGCTTTCCAGCGTTGCCATAGAAACCTGAATGCCAAGATTGCCAAGAGGATGCAGTGCTTCATGATATGCTTTTGCCATAATTAACGCCTTTCTCCATGTCAATATCGTTGTTAAATAAGATAATTATAGCACTGGTATAAAGTCAAAAACAAGGATAAAATACATAATGTAAAACAAAGAAGAGATAGAGAATAAAAAGGAGATGTTAATATGAGTACAATGGCAATAAAGAGTGCAGTAACAATGGATCATGTAAAATCAGGTAAGAAAGCAGACTTTGTATCACGTTTTAAAAAATATATGGAAGATAATGTGGCATATTTCGCAGCAGGTTCTGCAATGATGACCGGAAATGGTTATGCAGCAGGTCAGATTATAAAGAACGCAAGACGACAATTGTTATCTGTCTGAAAATATGATAAAAAAACCACCATCCGGAAATCCGGATGGTGGTTTTTATTTAGCTTTCAACGGAAAACTGATCTTTTCCGACACCACACAACGGGCATACCCAGTTGTCCGGCAAATCCTCAAAAGCCGTTCCCGGTGCGATCCCGTTATCAGGATCGCCGACTGCCGGGTCATACACATATCCACATACATCACATACATACTTTTTCATGGTTAAAATCTCCTTTCCCAGCCTGCCCATGCAGAATCTGTCAATTACTCAATTGTAATTGTATTGCAGGAAGAGCATTTTCTTGCGTCTTCCTTTGGAAGGGCGATAGTCAGGACACCGGATTCGTATTTTGCCTTCACTTCTTCCGGTTTTACATCACCGACATAAAAGCTACGGGAGCAGACACCTGCATACCGTTCCTGTCTCAGAATACGTCCTTTTTTATTTTCTTCATCTTTGTCGAGACCCTTCTGGGCACTGATGGTAAGATACCCGTCTTTGACATCAAGGTTAATTTCATCTTTTTTGAACCCTGGAAGATCTACAGCAAGTTCATACTGATCGTCTTTCTCACGGATGTCTGTCTTCATCAGATTTTTAGCCTGTTTCCACTGATTCCTGATTTACAGGTATGTTTCTTTTCTGTTTACAGGTTTTATTTTATCGTTTGCGCTTGAAAAAACAAGAAACTGTAGATACAATAAATCAAAAAGAAATTGTGCTCTCAGCACAGGGGAAAAAGGAGTATGCATCATGGACGGAACACAATGGGAATGTAACAGTTCAGATACGTTGCTGAATGATTTTTTTCACAGGATGATTTAAAACAGCTTGCGGTTGATGCCGGAATCATGTTGGAATGTCCGCTGCTGGTACTGGATGATACCTTTCATGTTGTAGCGTATTATTATCCACCCGGTTTTGTGGATAACATCTTTCAGGAGGCTGTGCGGTGTGGACAGATCACTTATGAAGCGGGGGCCATTATCAGCAGAAGTTCTGCACTGTGTTCCGGGATGTCAGACTATATAAAGCTGGAAGAAAGTTCTTTCCGGAGACGTTTTGTTCCGTTAAGCAGTGCGGGTGTGAGTCTCGGATATCTGGTCTGTGTCGACACCGATGGACACCTGCAGCAGATTCCGTCGCAAACATGGCACACAGTGGAAATGATTCTGGCGAAACAATTATTTGTCAGCGCAAGCCGGAAGGACAAGTCGTTTGAAACAGCTGCGGATATTCTTATAAATCTCCTGGATGGGGGCTTTTCATCCGAAGCATATTTTCAACTTCAAATTGCCAATACATATCTGGCAGAATTTCACCCGTCTGCATTTGCATTGATTGACCTGAGCGCATACCACAGTATGTATCAGGGAAAACGGCACTTAAAAGAAGAAATAAACAAACGCTTTCCGTCGTCCCATTCTTTTGTATATCAGGGAGAGGTGTTTCTGTTTCTCGGAGGTACGAAAGATATGAAATTGTTTTTCTCGTTATCGGAAGAGTTTCACTTAAAGATCATAATATCGGATCCGGTAAACACTATGTTTTCTTTACCGGAACTTTACCGCACAGCACGGGAGGCACTGGAACTGATGCGTGATGACCGCTTTCAGGGAAATGGTGTCTGTATGGTATCGCAATTGCGGACGGCACTTCTTCTTCATAGTATCAAAGACCGAAGCGATCTGATTTCTCCGGAAGTCCGTAAGCTCGCATTTTATGACCGGAAAAAAGATGCACAGTACTGTGAGACACTGTACTGGTATCTTGCGTATGGGCGTTCGCTAAAGAAAACATGTGATGCACTTTATACCCATCGCAATACCGTGCTCTACCGCATCAGAAAGATGCAGGAGGATTTTTCCATTCCATTGAATGAAGGGTCGGCATATGCAGGGCTGTTGCTTGGGGTATCCATGAGTTTATTTGAGACAAGGGGAGCCGGTTTTTTTTGTGGAAAAGTATGAGTATACAGATGAGCCGGAACAAAAGGGCGAATTAGGCGATTGTGAAACAAGTTTGCAATCCTGATCATAGAAAAAACAATCAAAACCGCAGAAAATCAGCATCAAGGTCGATACCAGAAGCGCGGACAAAATAATTTGTGTGGGGATTCTGACATCTGCCCATAAACGGGTCTATATTGAGGCAAATGGAGAGGTGGAACAGTTATTTGAAACATCCGACAAAGAATTTATACGGAGTGTTTTTATAGAAAATACGGATGTAGATACGGTTAAGATTTCCGGGATTGCTACAATGTTAA
>ENA-OQAY01000196-OQAY01000196.1-human-gut-metagenome-genome-assembly--contig:-NODE-196-length-16996-cov-0.699804_pt1 | contig 16996 bp, 21 predicted proteins | sample MGYA00242740_ERZ504537 | MGnify/ENA primary metagenome ERZ504537 (study PRJEB26092, sample SAMD00036272) | human gut metagenome | host: Homo sapiens | study: EMG produced TPA metagenomics assembly of... | reverse complement strand
CCACATACCCCACATGAGAAACCACGATGCGCCCCTGTCTCAACGAATCGGGCAATCGTAAACGGAATTCGCCATCCTGATTGGTAATACTGCCTATAGAAGTACCGACTACCCCTACCGTGCCGTAAGCAATGGGAGCCCCTGACTGATTATCCTGCAATTTGCCCTCTAAAGTAAAATAGGCCAAAGTATCTTTAGAAGTGGTAACAACCGGACATTGCACCTGCAACTGATTGATCAAAATATGATTCTCCACAATGCGCAGACTGATATCCTGCCGACCGATAATTTCGTAAACAGCCTGACGAATAGTGCGCTGTCCTGCCCCCAACTTCACCATACGATCATTGTCCACCACCTTGCTGTCATAAACAAAAAGAAAACCAGACTGTTCGGACACCTTGCCCAGTAAAGTATAGACAGTACCCTTACTCTTAGCAAGATAAATGACTCGCTCCAACACATCTCTATCCGCCGCTTTCGTAAATTCTGCCATGCAAACCAGCAAACTGAAAAAGAAGATATGCCAATAATAATGATATGTACGAATATGATTCATCTTCCCACTTTATTCGGATAAAACACCTATATCACCTTCACGAGTATATTTTAAATTCATAGCCAAACAGATAAGCTCTGCCATAGACTCCGGAGCTTCCCCAGAAAATGCAACCGTAAGCCGACGCTCCCCTAAGGAGGGAGAAGTCTTAAGCTGCAAACCGGAAGAATGCATATTAATAACTCTAAGGATATTCATCAAAGATTCGTCTTTGAAACGCATACTTTTCCAATAATGAGCTATCCGGGTATCGTCCCTATAATCAGTGAAACGCAATTGATGTGTTTTAGCGTCACCGCTTCACCTGCATTGACATACATCTCTTGATTTTTATTTTTCAATGCCACTTTGACCTTGCCACGCTGTACGGACAGTTCGAAAGTACTCCCTACATCACTCTTCACATGAAACATCGTTCCCAAGACCTCAATTCTGACCTCCTCCGTTTCAATCAGAAAAGGACGTTCCCGGTTACCGGCCACATCAAACAGAGCGTTTCCCTGCAAACTGACCTCACGCTTGTCCATAGAGAAATGTTCAGGATATTGCAAAGAGGTTTCCCCACCCATATAGACAATAGATCCATCCTCGAGTGTGGTCACCAAAGTAGATTGCTCCGTGTTCTCCTGCATAATTAAAGCCTGGGCTTCTACCGATTCGCCCACTTTTCGATAAGTAACAGTCAAAAAGACACATATTCCGACCCATATAGCAGCCACAGCCCCCCACTTCCACAACATGGATGCAGACAAACGTTTCCTATCCTCCGGCCTGATAACAAAAGTCCGTCAGCATCCAAACGGTCATACAATTTATTCCATGCCCGATCCACTCTTTCCTTATTTCTTTTTGTTTCACTCATGTCCTTATAATATAATTCTCAATTTCTTTTTTTTAATGCTTTAAGAGCTTTTGTCATCTCAGCCTCTACAGTCTTCACTGACAAAGAAAGCTGCGAGGCTATTTCCGCATACTTTTTACCTTCCATACGATGCATCCGGAATATGCGCAACCTTCGTTCCGGCATCCGAGCAAGCGTAGTATCTATCAAATGTCTTAATTCCTGGTATTCTATCTCTTCTTGAGGACTGCTATCCTGTGTCCGCCCCTTCCGCGAGAGAACAAACTCCCGATATTTGTTTCTCACCTCCAGATGCTCGCAATATTGAAAAGACTGATTGCGCACCGCAATATAAAGATAGCTTTTCATAGAACGGAACAACGGCAGCCTCTCCCGATCTCTCCAAAACCCATAAAACAACTCCTCTACGATTTCCTCCGCAGCCTCCATACTGCCGGTGATACTCATGGCATACCAACAGAGAGGGGAATAATAACGGCGAAACACATCTTCAAACGCCTTTATATCTCCCTCCCTTATTTTGGTCAGTGTTAACAAATCATTCAGCATCCACTTCTTTTTTGGTAATTCTTTTCAACCATGCAAACTTCATCCGAGGGCCTTAACGCGATTGTTTCTTTAACTTATGGACTGCATTTTCCAATGATTCCGTAGGTCAATGATATTATAGGAGCCCCAAAAATCCTCGCTCCAATATTCATCCACTTTATCATAAAAAGCATCTTTCTGATGAAAAGCCATCTTTCCGGGAATTATCGCCACATTATTTTCCTCCCTATCCGTTGCCACCATCTCTGAAAGCACAGTATAACCGGTAGAGAAAAGCTTGCGCTTCCAATCACACTTAAACCGAATACGGTTACGGATATAGTTCAGAAAGGTTTTCCCATCCACATCTTTATAGGTAACAAGGAAAGAAAGTTCCTGTGGTTTAAAACGTAAGCCATAAGGTTTCTTGGCAAGAATAGCCTGTACCGCCTTGACTTTATTATCCATAGACAAGCTAAATTCCGCACGAGTAAACGACAACTTGTCACGATCAATATACAATTTGCCATAATACAAGGCATAAGGCAAAACGACACGGGGACGGAAACTGATCACATATTGCTGACGATTGTCTATCTGTACCGGTTCTTCCATAAAGAAATCATAATAGTTCAACGTTTCCACATCCAACAACGCATCCTGATTTTTCACAATGTCCACATAGATAGATAAAGTAGGACCGCCAGCCAGTTTCACCCCCAACGTATCACTGGCTCTCTGACTAAGCAGCCGACGTCCCTTCAAAACCTGTACCCGGTCTCGAGTAGTTGTCATATCCTCATAAGAAGTCTTGTAAACATCAATAATAGCTTCCGAAATATTGATATAACGACGCCCTTTCTGAACAGTTTCCCTGTAAAAACCGGTAAGCATATTGTTTTTATTACTGTAATTGACAGGAATCTTGCGAATGGCCTCTTCCACTATAAAACGAGGGTTGTGGGCATAAACCACAATCTCATTCAACATATTGGCATGAGGGGTAAGGTAAATCTTTAAATCCGATAAATGTTCTTTATCTAAACGTACTCTATTGTTATGATAACCGATATGTGAAATTTCTAAAGCAAAAACCATCTCCGCATCTTCTATCTTCAAAGAAAATTCACCATCCGCATTTGTCACCGTCCCCACACTGCTGCCCGGAACAGATACATTGACATACTCCAAAGTCTTTCTATTTTGTTTGTCCTTTACTACACCGCTGACTGTAATATAAGTATTCTCTTCAGCAAACGGTACCTCCTCTTGGCTCCATCCCGGAATGGCACTCAGCCAAAGAACAATGAGCAGTGTCCATTCAATAAATTGTTTTTTATGCGCTCTCATATTCATTAAGGTATTAAAAAAGTAAATACTAATCCTGTTTCTACTTATAAGATCACCCAGGATTAAAATACCCTATGAAAATAAGAAAAATAATTTGTTTTATCGATATTGATGCCCTTTTTACAGACCCAAAACAGTATAAACAATCAAAATAACTGTATCATTCTGTTTCTTCTTTTTGATTATTGTCTTCTTTTTCTTCATTCTGCCACTCTTGCGCAAAGCTTCCGCTATAATCCATTGAAGCTGTCCATTCGTAGAACGGAATTCATCTGCCGCCCATTTCTCGATAGCTTCCATAGTTTCTGCGTCCACTCTGAGCACAAAGCTTTTTATCATCTCTTTTCTTTGCCATTTCCTACATTAATGATTCAACGTTCCGGAATTAATTACCGGCTGTGCTGGCTCGTCCGCACAAAGCACTACCAACAAATTACTGACCATAGCGGCTTTCTTTTCTTCATCCAGTTCTACAATTCCATCCTCGGCTAATTTATCCAAAGCCATCTTAACCATAGAAACAGCCCCTTCCACTATTTTTTCGCGCGCGGTAATAATAGCACTTGCCTGCTGACGACGAAGCATCACCGCTGCAATCTCTGGGGCATAAGCCAAATAATTGATTCTGGCCTCTACTATTTCCATACCGGCCATAGCCAGACGCTCATTAAGCTGACGTTCCAGCTGGTCATTAATTTCTTCACCTCCGCCACGCAAGGTCAGTTCATTAGTATCATGCTCATTGTCATCGTAAGCATACTGTCCGGCCACCTGGCGAAGAGCCGCATCACTCTGCACACGTACAAAATCTTCAAAAGCATTCATACGCCCTGCCACGCTAACACTTGCCGTCCCAGTCCCTTTACTGTCCGCCATCGTCTGCGCATCAATCTCAAACATCGCCTTATAGGTATCTTTCAATTTCCAAACCAAAACCAGCCCTATCAGAATAGGATTACCAATCTTATCATTCACCTTTATCGGCTCCACATCCAGATTACGGGCGCGAAGAGACAACTTTTTCTTGTTCATGAAAGGGTTTACCCAAAAGAAGCCTGTGTTTTTAAAAGTGCCTTTATATTCACCGAAAAACACCATTACACGTGCCTCATTAGGTTCTTGAGAAAAATATCCCGGAAGCATCAGCACAAACAACAATACCAGCACAAATAAAACAGGAATAGATAACCAAGGTAGTTGTCCAAAAATCAAAAAGTTCAGGAATACTAGTGCAGGCAACATAACCAAGTTAAAGAACAAAGCCATAAATCCATTGATTACCAGCTCATTGTAAGACATTTCTTTTGTTTCCATAATGATTTATTTTGATATTATTATGATATCACAAATCAAGCAATACTTCTTGAGATAAACAAACTGATTTATATGTTATACGACAGAAGCAAACAAAATATTCACCAAAATGCAACAAGAAGCTCCTACTTTGTTGACCTAAATCAATAAAATTGGAATATTGATTAAAAATATGCTGCAAAATACATATTATAACGAACAAAAGCTTTATCTTTGTGTTGTAAAACATAAAAAGATATTTTTTAGTAGCTACTAAGGTAAAAAGAAAGATTGTTTAAAGAAGGCTAACCGGGAGGTATGCCTGCTATTTATGAGTGTTTTTAGGTATTAATTAAAAAAGAAAGGATAACATTATGAAAAAGGTAAAAAACATTTTTCACAAAATCGCTAACGCTGATCCTATGATTTGGGGTTACGTTATGTTGAACGAAACAAAGTAAATTAGAACCAATACAGGGCAATCCCTGTAGACTATAAAAAGGACGGTTATTTAACCGTCTTTTTTATGCCCTTTTACGGGATTTCCACTATCTTTGTTCATTCATTTTTAAACGTATGGACAAATGCAAGTAGATACCCATAATAAAGAGTTTCAAGATGCCTTGAATCTTATCCAATATACACGTCAGTCAGTATTCCTCACTGGAAAGGCGGGTACAGGTAAATCTACTTTTCTAAAATATGTCTGCGAAGTAACCAAAAAGAAACATATAGTACTGGCTCCCACAGGTATCGCAGCTATCAATGCCGGTGGAAGCACACTGCATAGTTTTTTTTAAATTACCATTCTATCCACTTTTACCGGATGATCCTAAATTCAGTTTGAAAGATGGAAAGTTACATAGCTTTCTAAAATATACTTCCGCTCATCGAAAACTGATAAAAGAAGTAGAATTAGTGATCATCGATGAAATTTCCATGGTTCGGGCAGACATTATTGACTTTATAGACAAAATATTGCGGGTATATTCACAAAATATGCGTGAACCATTCGGAGGCAAACAAATTTTGCTGGTAGGAGATATTTTTCAGCTTGAACCAGTCATTAAAAATGACGAACGTGAGATAATCAACCGCTTCTATCCCACCCCTTATTTCTTTTCGGCACGAGTCTTTCAGGAAATGGAGTTGGTATCCATAGAACTGACAAAAGTATACCGCCAGTCGGACAAAGTTTTTGTTAATGTATTGGATCATATCCGGACCAATACTGCCGGAGCAGCTGACTTACAACTACTAAACACCCGTTACAACACTCAAATAGAAGAAAATGAAAGTGATATGTATATCACACTTGCTACCCGGAGAGATACCGTAGACTTTATCAATGAAAAGAAATTATCTGAACTGCCTGGAGAATCAACGATTCTGACCGGTGAGATACATGGAGAGTTTCCAGAAAGCAGCCTTCCCACCCAAATGGAACTGGAAGTAAAACCAGGAGCACAAATTATTTTTATAAAAAACGATTACGACCACCGTTGGGTGAACGGTACGATTGGCACCATTTCAGGTATAGACGAAGAGGATACATTATATGTTATCACAGAAGACGGACAGGAATTTGACGTTAAAAAAGACAGTTGGCGCAATATACGATATAGGTACAATGAACTAGAAAAAAAAATAGAAGAAGAAGAGTTAGGAGTATTTATACAATATCCTATCCGTTTGGCATGGGCCATCACTATACACAAAAGCCAAGGATTGACTTTCAGCAGGGTCGTTATTGATTTTACAGGAGGGGTGTTTGCCGGTGGACAAGCCTACGTAGCATTGAGCCGCTGTACTTCACTAAACGGCATCCAACTAAAAAAGCAAATTACACGTGGAGATATCTTTGTCCGTCCGGAAATAGTAAAGTTCTCTCAACGATTCAACAACCGCCAGTCCATTGAAAAAGCATTGAAGCAGGCACAAGCTGATGTACAATATGTAGAAGCAGTACAACACTTCGACAAAGGTGATTTTGAAAGATTTCTAGAACAATTCTTTCTTGCCATCCATTCACGTTATGACATCGAAAAACCTTTGATTAAAAGATTTATACGTAAGAAACTGGGAATCATCAACAATTTGAAGGTCGAAAACAAACGGCTAAAAGACCAATTCCATGTACAACGTAAAAATCTTGAAAAATATGCCCGCGAATATTATTTAATGGGAAATGAATGTATTATCCAAGCACATGATTCACGTGCTGCTATTGCCAATTATGACAAAGCGATTGAATTGAATCCTTCTTATACGGACGCTTGGGTGCGTAAAGGTATCACATTACATAATGACAAGGAATATTACGAAGCCGAAGTTTGTCTGAATGAAGCAGTACGCCTTAGTCCCGCTTTATTCAAAGCTATTTATAATCGAGGAAAAAACAGACTAGCACTAGATAATATAGAAGGAGCTTTGGGAGATTTTGACCGGGCTGTTTCTTTAAAACCGGAACATCCAAAGGCCCATGAATATTTCGGAGACGTATTGATGAAAGTAGGAAAAGAAGAGGAAGCCGCCCTACAATGGGCTATTGCGGAACGCTTGCGTGAAAAAAATTCTAAAAATTAAAATAACATGCTTTTAAGACTTTATAATAAGAATAATAATCCCAAAGATCTGGAAGAAGTAATCCGGGTATTGGAAGAGGGAGGGTTAATTATTTACCCTACCGATACGATGTATGCCATAGGATGTCATGGCCTGAAAGAACGTGCAATAGAACGTATCTGCAAACTGAAAAACATTGATCCACGTAAAAACAATTTATCCATTATCTGTTACGACTTAAGCAATATCAGCGAATATGCCAAAGTAGATAACAGCACATTCAAGCTAATGAAACGAAATCTTCCCGGACCGTTTACTTTTATCCTGAATACGGGAAACCGTCTGCCCAAAATATTCAAGAACCGTAAAGAAGTAGGTATACGCGTACCTGACAACAACATCATCAGAGAAATATGCCATATACTAAAAGCACCGATCATGACCACCACGTTGCCTCTGAAAGATGGTGAAGACATAGAATATATTACCACTCCAGAACTAATAGAAGAAAAATTCGGGAAAGAGGTAGAACTAATTATTGACGGAGGTATCGGAAACATAGAACCTTCTACCATTGTGAACTGTACAAGCGGAGAAGCAGAAATTGTACGCCAAGGCAAAGGTATTCTGAACGATTTTTAATCTGAATTGTTTTATATATTAGAAATGTCAAATTAAAGTAAATTTATCATGTTATTAGCATCTGAAACAAGTATTCAATTAACCAATGCATTAGAGAAACTGATCGACTCCGGCATTCAATTAGGAGAAAGAGTATTAGGAGCACTTATTATTTTTATAATCGGAAAGTTCCTCATAAATTGGCTGAACAGACTTTTTGCACGTATTTTGGAAAAAAGAAAAGTGGACCCGAGTATCCAGTCATTCCTAAAGAGCATGGTGAATATCCTACTGCTCATTATGCTGATCCTTGCTGTGATAGGGAAATTAGGTATCGAACTGACAGGATTCGCCGCACTTCTCGCTTCTGCCGGTGTTGCCATCGGTATGGCACTGTCTGGTAACTTACAAAATTTTGCCGGAGGACTGATTATCTTATTGTTCAGGCCTTATAAAGTGGGGGACTTTATCGAAGCTTCTACCGGTGCCTCGGGAACAGTAAAAGAAATACAGATTTTTCATACTATTCTTATCACTGCAGACAACAAGATGATATATGTACCTAATGGAGCCATGAGTAGTGGGGTCATTACAAATTACAGTAAACTGGACACCCGCCGTATAGAATGGAATTTTGGCGTGGACTACGGAGAAGACTATAATAAAGTAGAAAAAGTATTGCGCGAAATCATTGCCAATGATAAACGTATTCTCACCAGTCCTGCCCCTTTTTATTGAATTAGGAGAACTTGCTGCCAGCAGTGTAAATATAAAAATCCGCGTATGGGTGAATAGTTCGGATTATTGGAACGTATTTTTCAGTATGAATCAGACTGTTTATACTACTTTTAATAAAGAAGGAATTAACTTCCCATTCCCGCAGCTTACTGTACATCAAGCCTAACGTCAGAAATTTTTTAGAACACGAATGACGCAATTGTCACAAGCTTGATCTTATCAATCATGTGTCATTTGCGTCATTTGTATGCTATCACAAGATTTATTTTCTATCCGCTTTCAAACGATCAGCCATAGCCTTAGCCAACTCCTTTGCCTGAGTGTTAGTTTCGGCCTTCATGCTATGTTTCATTTCTACAGGATTTCCGACAGGCTCAAATTTCAACTTATCATTAAACTCTGCAATTTTCTTCACAGCAGCGCTAGCCCATGTAAATGAGCCAAAATATCCCAGATAACGTCCCTTTATCTCGCGAGAAGCCAGCTTGCTCAGCAGAGCTTCCATTTCCGGATACATCTGAGTATTATAAGTGGGGCATCCCACAATCAGTCCTTTATATTTGAATACATCCGCAATAATAAAAGAATGACTGGTATGAGAAACATTATGCATCACGATATTACGAATTCCCTGCTTGCTCAGTTCTTCTGCAATAACTTCTGCCACTTCTTCTGTATTACCATACATCGAGCCATAAGCTATTACAACCCCTTCTTCAGCCTCATAACGACTCAAACGGTCATAAATACGTACCACGCGAGGAATTTCTTCCGTCCATACCGGACCATGAGTAGAACAAACAGTCGTTATTTTCAAGTTTTGCAATTTCTGTAAGGCCTTCTGTACCGGCGCACCATATTTGCCTACAATATTAGAATAATAGCGCACCATTTCATTCCAATAAATATCTGTATTAATATTTGTATCAACTACACCACCATTCAATGCACCAAAACAACCGAAAGCGTCACCGGAAAACAAAATACCTTCCGTTTCATCAAAAGTAACCATCGTTTCGGGCCAGTGAACCATTGGAATCAATGAAAAACGCAGTCTGTGGTGTCCCAAAGCTAAAAAATCTCCTTCACCCACTACATAACGCTCACCGCCTACACCATAAAATCCTTCAATCATTTCGAAAGTCTTCTTATTACCGACAATCACAATGTTAGGATAATATTGCTTGATCAAACTAATAGAACCGGAATGGTCTGGTTCCATATGATTTATAATCAAATAATTGATAGGTTTATCACCGATAATACTACGAATTTTCTTTAAATAAACCTCAAAATAGCATACATCTACTGTATCCACCAAGGCGACCATCTCGTCGTCAATCAAATAAGAGTTATAAGACACACCGTAAGGTAACGGCCACAAGTTCTCAAACAAAGCCTTGTTACGGTCATTCACTCCCACATAATGTACTTTTCCTTTGATTTCCATATCTGTTTCCTTCTTTTAATATTTATAGTATTTGCCTTGCCAGGCATCTTTTTCTCTCATCCGCTTTTTCACCTTATTCGTAAATTCATAATTTTTCAATCCCCAATCAGGAGCTATCAACAATTCTTTGGGTGATTGGGAAACAAAACGCTCCAGTACGATGTCCGGACGAAGATGTTCTATATAATCAATGACTAAATCAACATATTCATCAGCTGTATAAAGATGGAAAGCTTCAGGATCTTTCACATATTCACTCGCCATACGCGTACCTTTAATAAGTTGTAACTGATGCAGCTTTAAAGTAGTCAGAGGTAATTGTGAAAGTACTCCGGCCTGTCCGATTAACATTTCTCTTTTTTCTCCGGGCAAACCAAGGATTATATGCCCTCCTACCAAAATCCCTCTCTCTGCAGTCTTCCGAACAGCCTCTGCAGAAACGGCAAAAGTATGTCCCCGGTTTATCCTGCGCAACGTTTCATCATCCGTACTTTCAATGCCATACTCCACTAATACAAAAATGTGTTTACCAAGCTCTTCCAAATAATCCAGTAATGATATCGGCATACAGTCCGGACGAGTCCCTATCACCAGCCCTACCACATCCTCTACCATCAGCGCCTCTTCGTATTTTCTTTTCAACTCTTCCAGTTCCCCATACGTATTGGTATAAGCCTGAAAATAGGCCAGATATTTCATTTCCGGGTATTTACGTACAAAGAACCGCTTTCCTTCTTCCAACTGCTGAGTAACAGACTTTCCCGTATGGCAATAGGCCGGATTAAATGTTTGATTATTACAATAAGTGCAACCTCCGTATCCTACCGAGCCGTCACGGTTAGGACAAGTAAATCCGGCATTAATAGAAATCTTCTGCACTTTGCAAGGAAAGTGCATGGCTAAAAAGCCGGATAAGTCGTTATAAAGCATCTCTACTGTTCATGAACTTATTTTGCGGGACAAAGATACGTATTTTCAAACAAAAGTTTTACCTTTGTCTTTGATTATCATTTAAAGAATTTATCTATTATGAGAAAATTAAGCATATTTATTATTTTATTCTTCTGCCTGCTGACAGTCGGAGCCCAACAAGTAAGCTTGCAAGACGTAGCAAACAGAACGTATCGTGCCGAAGGAATCAGAGGTATCAAACCGATGTTGGATGGAGAACATTATACCCAAATGAGTGCCGATGGCAAAAAAATCATACAGTATTCTTTCAAGACCGGCAAAGAAACAGGCACCATCTTCGATGTAAATACGGCCCGTGACTGTAGCATCAAGTCATTTGATGACTATATCATGTCACCCGATGAGAAACTGATTCTAATACAGACTGATACCAAACCGATTTATCGTCGTTCGTTTACTGCCAATTATTATATTTTCAACGTAAAAAACAATAAAATGGAACCGCTCTCAGAAAACGGCCCACAACAGGTTCCTTTATTCTCACCGGATGGCAATCAGATAGCTTTTGTACGTGATAATAACATCTATCTGGTAAAATTATTGTTTGGCAACAGTGAATCACAAGTAACCAAAGACGGCAAATTCAACGAAGTACTAAATGGTATTCCCGACTGGGTATATGAGGAGGAATTCGGTTTCAACCGTGCTTTCGACTTCAGTGCAGACAGCCAGATGCTTGCCTATATCCGTTTTGATGAGAGTCAAGTACCTATGTATTCTTTTCCACTATACAAAGGTATGGTTCCCGCATTAGAGAAATTCAGCACTTATCCGGGAGAATATGAATACAAATACCCTATGCCAGGAATTGACAATTCCAAAGTAACCGTTCATACTTTTGATATAAAAAGTAAGGTAACCCGCAAGATGGACTTGCCTCTAGACGCAGACGGTTATATTCCTCGCATCAAGTTTACGGATGATGAGAATGCGTTGGCAATCATGACTTTGAACCGTCATCAAAACCGTTTCGACCTCTACTTTGCCAATCCACGAAGTACATTGTGTAAACTGATGGTACGTGATGAAGCTCCCCAATACATTAAAGAAGAAGCATACTCCAACATCGTTTCTATCCAAAAAATTTTGTGGTGATGAGTGAAAAAGACGGTTATAACCATCTCTATCTTTACACTAGCGGAGGAAACCTGGTTAAGCAACTCACAAAAGGAAACTTCGAAGTGAAAGATTTCCTGGGATGGGATGAAGCTACCAACACATTCTATTTTGAAAGCAATGAAGGTAGTCCGCTACGCACCGCTATCTACAAAGTGGACGGCAAAGGTAAAAAGACCAAACTATCCAAACAGGAAGGAACTCATAAAGCTATTTTCAGTAACAATATGAAGTATTACATCAATACTTACTCTAATATCAACACCCCTCCTGTCATTACCCTTAATGACAATAATGGTAAAGAATTGGCAACCTTAGTAGATAATAACACATTGAAACACCAAGTTTCACGTCTGAATATGCCAAGTAAAGAACTATTTAGTTTCAAGACCAATGACGGTGTGGAATTGAATGGTTGGATAATGAAACCCGCAAATTTCAATCCAAACAAAAAATATCCTGTTATCATGCACCAATACAGTGGACCGGGTTCACAAGAAGTTGCAGACAAATGGGGAATTGGAGCCCGTAGAGATGGCGGCATGTTCGAAGCTTATATGGCCGGTCAAGGTTTCATCATGGCTTGTGTAGACGGACGCGGAACTGGTGGCCGGGGTTCTGATTTTGAAAAATGTACCTACTTGAACTTAGGAGTAAAAGAATCGAAAGATCAAGTAGAAGCCGCCAAATACTTAAGTACACTACCCTATGTAGATGGTAACCGTATCGGTATATGGGGATGGAGCTATGGAGGTTACAATACATTAATGTCCATGAGTGAAGGAACACCGATATTCAAAGCAGGAGTCGCTGTTGCAGCTCCTACAGACTGGCGTTTCTACGATTCGGTATATACAGAGCGCTTCATGCGTACCCCCAAAGAAAACATGGAAGGTTACAATGCTGCATCTGCTATTAACCGTGCCAACAAACTGAACGGTGAATTGTTGCTGATCCACGGCACAGCAGATGATAATGTACACTTACGTAACAACGCAGAATATAGTGAAGCATTGGTACAGGCCGACAAGCAATTTGACATGCAAATCTATACCAACCGCAACCATGGAATCAGTGGAGGCAACACAACTAGACATTTACTGACTCGCGTAGCCAATTTCTTTATTGATAATTTAAAATAAAAACCATTCATCACAGATATACAGTTTTACATAAAAACCGAATGAAAACAATTTGCATTGGTATAATCTGTGGTGAATTATAAATCTAATATCATCATGAATCACGTTAAAAAACCAGACTGGCTTAAGATAAACATAGGGGCAAATGCTCGATATACCGAAACCAAACATATTGTAGATTCCCACAAACTACATACCATTTGCAGTAGCGGACGATGTCCCAATATGGGAGAATGCTGGGGAAAAGGTACTGCCACTTTTATGATAGGTGGCGAAATTTGTACCCGTTCCTGCAAATTTTGCAACACACAGACCGGACGACCTCTTCCGTTAGACCCTGAAGAACCGACCCATGTAGCAGAGTCCATTCAACTCATGAAATTATCCCATGCCGTTATTACTTCTGTAGACCGTGATGATCTAAATGATTTGGGTGCTGCCCATTGGGCTAAAAACGATTTCAGAAATCAAAACGATTGAATCCGGAAACCACGTCCGAAGTTTTAATTCCTGATTTTCAAGGAAGAAGCGAACTGATTCAGCTAGTCATTGACGCCAAACCAGACATCATTTCACACAATATGGAAACCGTACGCCGCATCAGTCCCTTGGTACGAAGTGCAGCCAACTATGCAACCAGTTTAAAGGTCATCAAACAAATAGCCAATAATGGTATTACAGCTAAATCCGGTATTATGGTAGGTTTGGGAGAACGCCCGGAAGAAGTAGAAGAAGTCATGGACGATTTATTGGCACAAGGTTGCAAGATACTTACTATTGGCCAATATCTACAACCCACCCACCGCCATTATCCGGTAGCGGAATATATTACCCCCGATCAATTCAAACAGTATAGAACAATTGGATTAAAGAAAGGATTCCGAGAAGTGGAAAGCGCACCTTTGGTACGTTCCTCCTATCATGCAGAAAAACATATAAAATTTAAAGGGTAACGAGTAAACCAACTTTATATCTTTTTTTGTTATAAAGATATAAATAGAGATAGAGAGAATGAAATCGTTACTGGAATACAAGAATTTAATCATGTCTACAGGGTTAATTCCAACCATCGTATGTATGATTTTCTGCATTTTCTTTCAAGATGCAGCTGTTTTGTATGTCTGTAGTTTGGCTAGCATTATTTATATCCTATACAGACTTGTCAAACCTCCTGTTTATCAGCCAAACCTAGTATTACTACATGGAACTTTGGCATTAATCATTGCATCCATCATAAAAGGTATAAGCGGAGATATGCTTATTCCGGACCGAACAGTTCCCATTACGTTAGAAATACTGATACTCTGTTTTTCACTACTCTACCTCATGGTCCCCAATTTTTATGCAAAACTATTCTCCTACTTTCATTATAAGATATCTATTCTGAACTGTTGGGCCACACAGGTTATAGCTGTTTTATCCGGCATTCACTTGTTTGCTTCCTGTATAATTTATTTATTTTTCAGTCCACTTTCTTATAATACCCTTTACGCTATGACCCACATCATCCCTCCTTTGATATATGTCATTTGCATTATTGTCAATCATGCTTTTGTGAAAACAATCAGTTTAACCTATAAAAAAAATGCCTTTTTTTACGTATCGCCCCTATTTGCAATGGAAAGATCTATGTTGCTCCCCGCAGTTATCAAGGTGAAGAACCCGGCAAGTTGGACATACCTATGGAAGACTACATTTATGCCTGCAAGACAGATACTGATAAATATGCCAAAGAAGTAGAAAATAAATATAGCAACCATATTACCGGACAACCGGAACCACGCTTCAGTTTGAAACATTTGGTAAAAGAAACCAATGGAGTAAAAAAAATCATCATGCTATATATTCTTCCTTTAAATGACGAAGAACAGATACATTTTACTGGAGGGAAATTTGTTACTCCCGAAGAAATAGAAATGAATTCTGCCCAATATAGTTCTTTTCTAAAAGAAGAAGTAGATCATCTGAACATAGTGGCACAAATGTGGGAGGAATTTAAATGAATATCTGTTATCGCACTACTTATAAATCAAGAATATGCAGGGAATCTTCGATAAGTCCGGCAATTTCCCCTGCCACTCCTTTATTGTCTTAGTCTTGATATATTCTCCTTCACACGTAATATTGGCAGCAATACAAAGTTTGGTTTGCGGACGGCAATTCTTAAGAATATCTTCCACCATCTTATTATTACGATAAGGAGTTTCAATAAAAAGCTGCGTCTGATCTTCTGCATAAACACGCTGCTCCAATACCTTAATACGTTTTGCACGCTCACCAGACTCAATAGGCAAATAACCATGAAAAGCAAAACTTTGTCCATTAAAACCCGACCCCATAACAGACATAATAATAGAGGAAGGTCCTACCAAAGGCACCACTTTAAGATTCTTACGCTGAGCAATAGCAACCACATCCGCTCCAGGATCGGCAACAGCCGGACAACCGGCTTCAGAAATAACTCCCATGGACTGTCCGGCTAACAAAGGTTTCAGATAACCGGAAATATCTTCAGGAGAAGTATGTTTGTTCAATGGATAAAAAGTCAATGCATCTATGTCAATCCCACGATCTACCTTTTTCAAAAAGCGACGTGCCGAGCGTACATCTTCTACAATAAAATGTTTGATGCCGAGAATGACCTCTTTATTATACACAGGTAACACATTTTCCACAGGAGTTTCGCCCAATGTGACAGGCAATAGATACAAAGCAACTTCCATCATACTACTAATCAGTCAAAATATCAAGGTTTGAAATCTGTTTCAGCTAACATCTGATGATAATCTGTTTTAGCCAACAAATCCTTTATTGTCATATCAGGATGCTTTTTCATATATTCATCAATCAGCAAAATCCCCATCCATACTCCAATGCTTGCAGGAGTTTTCTCACCCATAATAGAAATAAAGGGATCCTTGCGTATATAAGTACGTACAACAAGAGGATCGGTAGCATATAAATGACCATTTTCAACCATTGTCTTCCACAGACTTATTTTGTTCTTCCTGCACCACTCAGCCTCATCCTCACTATATCCCATCTCTTTCTCAAAAGATTCATACCCTAAAATATGAGCCACTATCCAATTTATCTTTCCACGATGCATAATCATATCTAATAAAGTACGACCAGGCTGCCATGGCAAAGGATACTGACTCAGCAAATAAAAGGTAAAACAATCCGGAACAATACGATCAGGCTCCATACTGCGACATTGATAGTCATAATAGAAGCGTTTATATAAAGGATAATCCGCCCCCATATACTTATCAATACTAAAGCCCAAAATACTATCCCCAACTACAACCGACTGATTCAGCGCAGCTATTTGAGCATAAAAATGAGGTACAAACAATGCAGGAACCTCTTTCTTCAAACGTTTGAAACCTTTAGTCAGTTTTTCCTCAACCCAACTAAGATCCTTAAATTTCTCTTCGGCATCGTGCATCAAAGTCAATAAGGTAGAATCCGAATAATATTCCAACATCCGGTCGTTAATCTTCATGTCATCCACCTCACCTATCGCCAATACATCTTCTATCAACAGCTTGGTAACCTGAGGATAGTCCGTATTCATTTTTTGCAGTGCCGAGAAACTATTCATCGTAACATACTCATACTGCAAACGATCATAACGGGCAACTCTTACATCCACATCAGCAGTATTGCCACTCTTCCCATCCCACTGACAGGAGGAAAGAGCAACAAGACATACTACTAATATGAATATAATTTTGCGCATCATCTATTTCTTATCCGTAAATGATATTTCCGTTTTCGTCTTTATATTCATCCAG
>ENA-OQAY01000195-OQAY01000195.1-human-gut-metagenome-genome-assembly--contig:-NODE-195-length-17049-cov-0.663633_pt1 | contig 17049 bp, 24 predicted proteins | sample MGYA00242740_ERZ504537 | MGnify/ENA primary metagenome ERZ504537 (study PRJEB26092, sample SAMD00036272) | human gut metagenome | host: Homo sapiens | study: EMG produced TPA metagenomics assembly of... | reverse complement strand
AAAAAGTTATTTAAAAAAGCAGGAAGTTTGAAAAATTTTTCTTAATTTTGTTATATCCACATTACGCAATTTGTTAACTAAATATATACAACTATGAAACGGAAAAAATTATTCCTACTGATGATAGCATTCTTGCTTATCGGTACTTCGCGTGTAGTGGGACAGGAAAAAATCGGATGTAACCCCTGTCAACTTGAAAGGAATTTGGCAGATGTGCTTTTATGTATCAGGGACTCCTCAGGTACCGGGTGAGTTGAAACCAAGTAATTCTTTTAAAATTTTGTCTGATGACGGCAAGTTTACCAATATGACCATGATTCCTAATCATGGAGCTATTATTATTGGTTCCGGTACCTATCGGCAGACTGCTCCTAATGCTTATACAGAGCATGTGGAGAAAAATCTGCATCTTCCACAATTGGTAGGTGTGGATAATATTTTGGAATTTGAGATGAAGGGGGGCGATGTCATGGTACTGAAGTTTTTTGTGAAAACGGATAAGGATGGAAATGAAATCAATTCCTGGTATTATGAAACTTGGAAACGAGTGAAAATGCCTCCTGTTTATCCAAAGGATTTGGTCAGATAAGTTTGAATCTTTGTTTATAAACAAAGAATAGTCATTTTTCGGGCTACGCTTTCATTTTTTTGAAAGTGTGGCCCTATTTATTTTATACATGATATTTGTCTGACGAAACAAGTGTACTTGCTATTATGGTGGGATATGTGTCCTATTTATATGATTACTTGTTTGGATACTTAAATGAAAGATGCTTATGTACTAATTTTCTTCAATAAAATGATGTAATGAGTAACTGCTACCTGTTTGCAGGTTGCTTAAATATAAGGTAAAACTCCTGTAATCTCTTCTTAATTTGCACAGAATTTCAAAAAATGTGCTATTCTTCATCACTTTTATGCCTTTTCGAGAACAAAAATTGGAAATAATCGTTAACTTTGTCGCCAATAACAGAAATAGAAAAGGAGATTAATGTCTAAACTTTATATAATAGCGGGGTGTAACGGAGCCGGTAAAACGACCGCTTCGTACACGGTATTACCCGAAATTTTAGAGTGCCGCGAATTTGTCAATGCCGATGAAATCGCTAAGGGACTTTCTCCTTTTAACCCCTCAAGTGTGGCTATCGAAGCCGGGCGACTGATGCTGAAACGTATCGGAGAGTTACTGTCGGCCGGAGTCAGCTTTTCTGTTGAAACCACATTGTCCACCCGTTCTTATATCAATCTTATCCAGCAGGCACAAAATCAAGGATATAGTGTCAGCCTTATTTATTTTTGGCTGAATTCGCCTGAATTGGCTATAGAGCGAGTGAAACAGCGTGTTGCCAATGGAGGGCATGATGTGCCTGCTCCCATTATCCGTCGTCGTTATCGTTCGGGGTTGGAAAACTTTTTCCGTATTTATATGCCTTGCGTGGATTATTGGATGCTTGCGGACAATAGCTGCACACCGCGTGTTATTGTGGCGGACGCCTTCCGTTTGGGAGATGAGGCCCATATCTATAATCAAGAACTTTTTACTAAAATCAGAAGTTATGTCAACTGAAGAAGAATATAAGGAATTAAGTGCGAAGTTGCGTTATGGTTTAGAACTAGCGGAACAGCGGTTGATAGAGGAAACTGCACGGCGCGAAGGGACATTGTGTTATGGTCGTCCCGATGGAAAAGTAGTCCGGATCTCAGCAACTGAACTTTTAAAGCTTCGTCAGTCCAGTGGAAACAATGCGGCATCTGTGGCTGTGTGTACTTGCTCTGAGATGGAGAGTGGCTGGAATCGTTGAAAATATATGAATAACTGTATATGTATAGGGAAGAATCAAAATCTCTTCCCTATGTTTTTAGTCCGTTATTCAAAGCCTAGATGTGGTTATATCAGCCTTTTGTATGCGAATAGCAAGAGGAAAAAATATCTTAATTTATTTGTCAGTTCAAAGAAAAGCCGTACCTTTGCAAGCCGATTATTATCAAAAGTTTATAAAGGATTAATTCTTAGCGTGTTAATAGTTCTTTGTCCGGGAACGGTTAGAAACGCTGAGAAGAATTGTTTTTTAGTAGTTAACATTTAAAAAAGAATTTAAGAGTGGATACTTTAAGTTACAAGACCATTTCTGCAAACAAAGCTACAGTGACTAAAGAATGGGTCATTGTTGACGCTACAGACCAGGTATTGGGCCGTCTGGGCGCAAAAGTTGCGAAACTGTTGAGAGGAAAGTACAAACCAGACTTTACCCCTCATGCTGACTGCGGTGATAATGTTATTATCATTAATGCAGACAAAGTGAAATTTACCGGAAACAAGTGGAACGACAAGGTTTACTTGCGCTATACAGGTTATCCCGGTGGTCAGAGAGAAATGACTCCTGCCCAGTTGATGAAGAAACCTAACGGTGAAGAAAAACTGTTGAAGAGAGTAGTAAAGGGTATGCTTCCTAAAAATCGTCTGGGAGCACAGTTGCTGGGCAATTTGTATGTTTACGCTGGTAGTGAACACAAACATGAGGCTCAGACTCCGAAATCAATTGATATAAACTCACTTAAATAATAAAGAATGGAAGTAGTAAATGCATTAGGCAGACGTAAACGCGCCGTCGCACGCGTGTTCGTAAGCGAAGGTACAGGAAAGATTACTATTAACAAGAGAGACCTTGCACAGTACTTTCCATCAACTATTCTTCAGTATGTAGTAAAACAGCCTTTGAACAAGCTGGAGGCTGCTGAAAAATATGATATCAAAGTAAATCTTTACGGTGGTGGTTTTACAGGTCAGTCACAGGCTTTGCGTCTGGCTATCGCCCGTGCGCTGGTTAAAATCAACCCTGAAGATAAAACGGCTCTTCGTTCAGAAGGCTTCATGACACGTGACTCTCGTTCTGTAGAACGTAAGAAACCGGGTCAGCCCAAAGCACGTCGTAGATTCCAGTTCAGTAAACGTTAATATCCGGTTTTACTTGGAACTGGTTAAGAAGCGTTTAGTATCTAAACCAGCGGGACTCTACTTGGTAGCGGACTACCCGATGGTTGGTTGAGATAAACAAAAAAGAAAGTAAACGATTTAAAGAATAATAAAATGTCTAGAACTAATTTCGATACATTATTGGAAGCCGGTTGCCACTTCGGACACCTTAAGAGAAAGTGGAATCCCTCAATGGCTCCTTATATTTTCATGGAACGCAATGGTATCCATATCATTGACCTCCATAAAACAGTTGCTAAAGTAGATGAAGCTGCTGATGCACTGAAACAAATCGCAAAATCAGGTAAGAAAGTCCTGTTTGTTGCTACTAAGAAACAAGCTAAACAAGTAGTAGCTGAGAAAGCTGCTTCTGTAAATATGCCTTATGTAATCGAGCGTTGGCCGGGTGGTATGTTGACTAACTTCCCGACTATCCGTAAGGCTGTGAAGAAAATGGCTACTATCGATAAGTTGACCAACGATGGTACTTATTCAAACCTTTCTAAGAGAGAAGTCCTGCAAATTTCTCGTCAGCGTGCTAAATTGGAAAAGAACTTAGGTTCTATTGCTGATTTGACTCGTTTGCCGTCAGCACTGTTCGTTGTCGATGTGTTGAAAGAAAACATTGCAGTTCGTGAAGCTAACCGCTTGGGTATCCCTGTATTTGCTATCGTTGATACAAATTCAGATCCTTCAAACGTAGACTTCGTGATTCCTGCAAACGATGATGCTACTAAGTCTGTAGAAGTGATCTTGGATGCTTGTTGTGGCGCTATCGCTGAAGGTTTGGAAGAAAGAAAAGCTGAAAAAGTAGATATGGAAGCTGCCGGTGAAAATGCTCCTAAGGGTGCTGGTAAGAAGAAAAATACCAAGGCTCGTATGGATAAAGCCGAAGAAGAAGCTATCAATGCTGCTAAGGCTGCCGCTTTCTTGAAAGAAGACGAAGAAGCTTAATAGTATAAATTGAGAGTTGAGAATTGAAAATTGGGGAAGGGGCAGATTATGCTGTTGATTCTCAATTCTCAATTTTCAATTCTCAATTCTGTTTTAAAGATATTACTAACAATTAAAAAATAAAGGAATATTATGGCTGTAACTATGGCTGAAATAACCAAGCTTCGTAAGATTAGTGGAGCTGGTATGATGGATTGCAAGAACGCCTTGACTGAAGCAAACGGCGATATCGATAAAGCGATGGAAATTATTCGTAAAAAAGGACAGGCTGTTGCTGCAAAACGTTCTGACCGTGAAGCATCTGAAGGTTGTGTGCTGGCAAAAAAGGATGGCGAATTTGCTGCTATCATCGCTTTGAAATGCGAAACCGACTTCGTTGCTAAAAACGCTGATTTCATAGCTTTGACTCAAGCTATTCTGGATGCTGCTGTTGCCAACAGGTGTAAGACTTTGGAAGAAGTAAAGGCTTTGCCTATGGGTAACGGTACTGTACAAGATGCAGTAACAGACCGTAGTGGTATCACTGGTGAAAAAATGGAATTGGATGGTTACAATGTGGTTGAAGGTGCTTATACTTCTATTTATAACCACCAGGGAAATAACCAGCTTTGTACTATTGTTGCAATGAATAAAGAAGCTGAAGCTGCCGCTCACGGAGTTGCTATGCAGATTGCTGCTATGAATCCTATTGCAATTGATGAAGCCGGTGTTCCTGAATCTGTAAAAGAAGCTGAAATACAGGTAGCTATTGACAAGACTAAGAAAGAACAAGTAGACAAGGCTGTTGAAGTTGCCTTGAAGAAGGCTGGTATCAACCCTGCACACGTAGACAGCGAAGAACATATGGAAAGTAACAAGGCTAAGGGCTGGATCACTGACGAAGATATTGCCAAAGCTAAAGAAATCATTGCTACTGTTTCTGCTGAAAAAGCTGCTAACTTGCCACAACAGATGATTGAAAACATTGCTAAAGGTCGTCTGGGCAAGTTCTTGAAGGAAGTTTGCTTGCTGAACCAAGAGGATATCATGGATGGTAAGAAGACTGTAAGAGAAGTGTTGAAGGAAGCTGATCCTGAATTGCAGATCGTTGCTTTCAAACGTTTCACTTTACGTGCTGAATAAGATTTCCGCAATTATAGAAGGGGGACTGTGTGACAACAGTCCCTTTCTTTTTCCGGCTATTTGGTCTGGGTATATCCTTCAGCTTTCAACAACTCGATGACCCGTTGCTTGAACTCTCCTTGAATAAGGATCTCCCCGTCTTTTGCTGAACCGCCTACCCCACATTTGCTTTTCAATAATCTACCCAACTCTTTCAGGTCATTTTCTGTTCCGATGAACCCGTTGATTAATGTCACGGTTTTGCCACTCCGTCCTTTTTTTTCTATATTGACACGGAGCTTTTGTTGTTTTTTATCTAATGTTTTAGTCTCTTCCTTTTCAACGTTTTCATACTTGAAATCAGGATTTGTGGAATAAACCACATTCAGACGTTCTTTCCAATCGTTATTTTTCATGTGAATTTTGCTTAAATGAATACTCAAAGATAAGACTTTTTTTATACTCTATCCGTCAATGTAACAAATAAAAGTGTACTTTTGCAAATTACCTAATGATAATACCTAAAGAAAAAGATGGATATACGTATGCATAAATTCTCGGATAAAGTGCCTGAGCCGACTTTGCGCAGACTTCCGTGGTATCTTTCGAATGTGAAACTGATGAAAGAACAGGGAGAAACGTACGTGTCTTCTACCCAAATATCCAAGCAAATCAATGTGGATGCTTCCCAAATAGCGAAAGATCTTTCTTATGTAAATATATCCGGCCGTACACGTGTGGGATATGAGATTGATGCGTTGATAGAGGTGCTGGAGCGTTTCTTGGGATTTACCAAGATGCATAAAGCTTTTTTGTTTGGTGTTGGTAGTTTGGGAGGTGCTTTGTTGCGCGACTCGGGCCTGCATCATTTTGGATTAGAGATAGTAGGTGCGTTTGATATTAACCCCGAACTGGTGGGAAAGGAAATAAATGGAATTCCTATTTATCATTCGGATGAATTTGAGGTAAAAATGAAATCCTGTGATGTCAATATCGGGGTGTTGACTGTGCCTATTAATATAGCACAGGAGATAACAGATAAGATGATAGCGGGTGGCATTAAGGCAGTTTGGAACTTTACACCGTTCCGTATTCGTGTACCGGAAAATATTGTGGTGCAGAATACATCACTTTATGCCCATCTGGCTGTAATGTTTAACAGATTAAATGTAATTCAAGAATAATAACATGAAGATTATAGCCGTAGGAATGAACTACGTTGCACATTGCCACGAGTTGCATGCTGATGAGAATTTGCCGGAAGAACCGGTTATTTTTATGAAACCGGATTCGGCTCTGCTGAAAGACAGCAAGCCGTTTTTTATTCCTGATTTTTCTCAGCAGGTGGATTATGAGACAGAATTGGTAGTACGTATTAATCGTTTGGGAAAGAATATTGCTCCGCGTTTTGCCAGTCGGTATTATGATGCGGTGACGGTAGGAATAGATTTTACGGCACGTGACCTTCAGCGGCGGTTCCGGGAGGAAGGCAAGCCTTGGGAGCTGTGTAAAGGGTTTGATAGCTCGGCTGCCATAGGTGATTTTGTGCCGGTAGACAGATTTAAGGATATACAGAATTTGAACTTTCATTTGGATATAGATGGAAAAACGGTGCAGAGAGGTAATACTGCAGATATGTTGTTTAAGGTGGATGAGATAATCGCATACGTTAGCCGGTTTTTTACATTAAAGATTGGGGATTTGCTTTATACAGGGACTCCCGTGGGAGTAGGGCCAGTCAGTATAGGACAGCATTTGCAGGGGTATTTGGAAGGTGAAAAATTATTAGATTTTTATGTAAGATGAAAATAAGAGTAGGATTTGGATTTGATGTGCACCAACTGGTAAGCGGTCGTGAATTATGGCTTGGAGGAATAAAATTTGAACATGAATTGGGGCTATTGGGACACTCGGATGCCGATGTGTTGATTCATGCTATTTGTGACGCTTTGCTGGGAGCGGCCAATATGCGTGATATAGGTTATCATTTTCCTGATACTGCGGGTGAATTCAAGAATATTGATAGCAAGATTTTATTGGCTGAAACGGTGGACCTGATTGCTGCAAAAGGATATAAAGTAGGTAATGTGGACGCAACGATTTGTGCTGAACGTCCTAAATTGAAAGCGCGGATTCCGGAAATGCAGTTGGTACTTGCTCATTTGATGAGGATTGATGTGGATGATGTTTCCGTAAAGGCTACCACTACAGAGAAGCTGGGATTCACGGGCAGGGAGGAAGGTATTTCTGCTTACGCCACTGTATTAATAGAGAAAGCGGAATGATTTGTTGTGCTTTATTCGGGAGATATCTTCTGGCAAGATTTTGCCAGAAGATTATAGAATAAGGCCGAATGCTAGTAATACTCCGAATAGTAGCATATTACGGGAGGTTTCTCCCAATATGCTGTTTAATTCTTTTCCCTTTTTGATTTTTACCATTCTTTGCCATGCCATGAAGTGAGGTAACAGATAAAGTTGGGGTAATAATGCAGCCCAAATGTGTCCGGTCGGAATAAACAATAAACAAAGCCATGCGGCAGCCAATCCCAAAAATAGGTATAATTGTTGCCCTGCATTGGCTCCCCAGCGTACTACGATTGTTTTCTTTCCGCTTTTTGCATCTTGATCGCGGTCACGGTAATTATTCACCATCAACAAGGTATCTATAATCAGTCCGCAAGCTAGAGAGGCGAGTGTTACATTCCAAGTCCAGCTACGACACATCACATAGTAAGTGCAGCCTACCGGTACAAACCCGAAAAAGACAATGACAAGTATGTCTCCCCATCCGTGATAAGCTAGCGGATAAGGTCCTGCTGTATAAAGAAAAGCGAATAAAATACATAAAATTCCCACTGGAATCATTTCAATCCCTCCATAAGCTAATAGGCATAACCCTGCTAAACAAGCTGTCGCTGTGGTCAGGGGCGATTCCTTTCCTCATGGCGTTCAGTGTGATCCATCCTTGTGCGCAGGCACGTTCAGGACCCAAGCGGTCTTCACGGTCACTGCCTTTCAGATAATCAAAGTAATCATTAATGAAGTTGGCATCTATCTGCATCAGAAAAGCGAAGAGAAAGCAAAGCAATGCTGGTGTCATTTGGAAGCAGCTGTCTGCATAGGCCAAGGCACATCCCAGTAAAACCGGAGTGGCGGCTCCTGCCAATGTTTTAGGGCGGGCGGCTAGAAGCCATGCTTTTATTGAGTTAACTTGAACAATTTCCATTTCTATTTATAATTAAGGTTGTGCAAAGATAAAACAATTAATTCTGTATCTTTGTCTCCAAATAGAAAGGATTATGAAGAAACAGTTTCTTTTTTTACTTTTAGCGGTTATTTTTTTGTCTTCTTGCGCCACAGCTACTTTGTCCGAGTTTCCGGGAGTAGGACGTGTGAAGCAATATGATTTTTATAGTTATGATATTCCACCCGCTTTTGACGGTTTTCGGATAGGGTTTGCTTCGGATTTTCATTATGAGAGTCGTTTTAAGAGGAGTGAATTGAACAGTGCGGTACGAGCATTAAAATCAATGCATGCCGATGTTCTGTTGTTGGGTGGAGATTATCGTAGCAAGAAAGGTGGAAATCTAGACACTTTGTTCACCGCCTTGAGCAGAGTTTATACACCTTACGGAACATTTGCTGTGATGGGGAATCATGATTATGGTTATTGTTATTCCGAAGTGGTGGAGGCCATGCAAAAGAATCATGTGCGGTTGATGGAACATAAAAGCTATAAGTTGATGAAAGATGGTCAGCATATTATAGTAAGCGGTGTACGCAATCCGTTTGATTTAAAAAGGAATGGTGACTCTCCATCCCAGCATTTTCCAGCGGATGATTTTATTATATTGCTCACGCATACTCCCGACTATGCAGAAGATACAGATGTATCGAATGCCAATTTGGTGTTAGCGGGGCATACTCATGGCGGGCAGGTGAGCTTGTTTAAAAAATATTCTCCGGTAAAGCACTCCATTTATGGAAACCGTTTTCTGACTGGTTGGAAAGAGAATAGTAAAGGTACTCCGATTATTATTACCAATGGATTGGGTACTTCGCGCGTTGACGTCCGCTTATTTACTCCCAGCGAAGTTGTTCTGGTAGTCTTGCATCGTGTTGAAAAGCAGAAAGAATAGACTGTTTGTCCGTTAATAACGTACAGGGTGTCCATAATCGGACACCCTTTTTTATGTTTACTTATTGATACTTAGTGGATTAATTTCGTGGCATGTGCTTTGCACTTTATAAAGTGAAGCGGCTCAAGAAAAAAAACGGATCATGTTGCAACGTTTTGAGAGTCATTTGCGTCTTATAAATAAAGACACAAATAAACACGAATTATAAACATTAAAAATAAGACATTATGAAAACTACAATGCTCACTAAAGCCATGATGGCAGTTCTTTTGCAATGACAAGTGTATTAACGCTGAATGCAGTCGAGCCTGTGAAGATTACAAATGAAGAGGTGGAAAATGGTCGGGTGTCGGCTAAGGTCGTTTATGAACAAGAGGGTACTTTCCTTACTCCGGAGTATCGTTTTGAGTTCAGATACAACGATAAGGGACAAATTATAGAGAAGAAAAGTATGAAATGGAATGGCACGACTTGGATAAATTATTATTGTATGGAAGTTACGTACACAGACACAGAAGCGCATATTGATTATTCTTTGTGGAACAAGAATAAAAAAGCGTTTATCCCTACGCAGAAATATGTATATACGTTAGATGAAGCTGGGAAGTTTTTGGCGTGGCACTCATATAAAAAAGATGCGACAGGCTGGGAGTTGGACGGATTAATAAATAATGAAGTACTGCTGGCAAAGCGTTAATGGAGTGCGTCCTTTGAATTTTAGATTAAATAATTGATGTGTTTTTCCCCGGGAAATTTGGATTGTGTCCTCCCGGGGATTTTTATTTTTTTAGCCGTTCATATACTGCCGGATGCAGGAAATATCGTATATCTCGTCCTTCCGCTAGTGCCTGTCTGATAAAAGTAGAACTGATTTCCAATAACGGAGTATCTGCTAATTGCACGGAAGGAGGAAGAGTTGTTGGATCAATAGTGAAATTCGGACGGGGATAGATCATTACATGATGATTCTTTAAAATCTCCTTTGCTTTGTACCAACGGGGGAATAGAAGCCAGTTGTCCGCCCCAATGATAAGAGTAAATTCTCGGTTGGGATAGGCTTTGTGTAAAGCGTCCAATGTGTGTATAGTATAGGAAGGACGAGGAAGGTAGAACTCGAAATCGGAAGCTCGGAATTTGGGATAATCCGCAATGGCCAGTTTTACCAGTTCCAATCGCAGATTATCATCCCATAAATCCGTTTGTTGCTTTAATGGATTGTGAGGAGAGACGAGAAACCATATTTCATCCAATCCATTATATCACATAAATAATTAGCAAGTGCCAGATGACCAATGTGAATAGGATTGAATGAGCCGCCGAAAATACCAGTCTTTATCTTACTCTTTTCCATTTATTGTAATTCCATACTTGTCCCACAGTGACAATACCCATTGCTATGGCAATAATGTATTGCTCCATTGCCATTGCATGATGCCCACAGCCAAAGCTATAAAACCAATGAGGATACAAAGTATCGACATTCTTTGGGCCAGTTTTTTCGGATCTTTGATCATCGTCTTATTGTTCAATAAAGTTTCTAATAACTTTCAGTGCTTCCGCCTTTGCCTTCTCCAAATCGTCATTTACTATCACGGTATCGAATTTATCGGCGAACCCCAATTCGAATTCTGCTTTTGCGATTCGGCTTTCAATTACTTCGGGGGCATCAGTACCACGGCCTTTCAGGCGTTTACGGAGTTCTTTTACACTGGGTGGTTGAATGAAAACAGACAATGCGCGGCTGCCATAATATTTTTTGATATTACATCCGCCTACTACATCTACGTCAAAAATCACATTTTGTCCGGCTTCCAATTGTTTTTCCACTTGTGCTTTCAAGGTTCCGTAGAAACGGTTTTCGTATACTTCTTCGTATTCCAGAAACTCATTATTGGCAATGCGTTGTCTGAATTCCTCAGGAGATAGGAAGAAATATTCCACACCATGCCGTTCTTTTCCGCGAGGAGGGCGGCTGGTGGCAGAAATAGAGAAAGACAGGTTCAGGTTTTGTGTCAGCAGATAGTTGATAATGGTTGATTTGCCCGAACCTGAGGGGGCTGAAAAAATGATAAGTTTTCCTGTTGCCATATCTTGATTCTTTGCTTATGAGAATGGGGTCCGGTATATGAACCGGTTACATTACATTTAATACCTGTTCTTTAATTTGTTCCAGTTCGTCCTTCATCTGCACTACGATGTTTTGCATCTCGGCATGATTGGATTTGCTGCCGGTCGTATTGATTTCGCGTCCCATCTCCTGTGCTATGAAACCAAGTTTTTTTCCTTGTCCATGACCGCCTGCCATGGTTTCACGGAAATATCTCAAGTGATTGCTCAGTCGTTGTTTTTCTTCGTTAATATCTAATTTTTCAATGTAATAAATCAATTCTTGTTCCAAGCGGTTTTTATCATAATCCACACTGATGGTCTTTTCCAAAGCATCTGTAATGCGTTCACGTATCTTGGCTACACGCTCTGTTTCGTAGGGTTCGATGGACTTTAACAAACGCTCGATGTTGTCAATCTTTTCGTTGAATTTCTTTTCCAAAGCGGTTCCTTCCTGTTTGCGAAAATCTACCAAATGGTTGATAGCCTCTTCCACTACCTGGCGGACTACCTCCCATTCTTCTTCCGAAAGTTCTTGTACATCGGCCTTGGTTAGTACGTCGGGCATTCGTAGAAGGGTTGCAAACCAATCTTCGGGCATTGGTATATGGGTCATTTCGGAAATAGATTTTATCTGATTGTAGTAGTTTTCTACAAGGGCGGCGTTAATGGGAGTGGCTGTATCCGAAACGTCTTTCTCTATCCACAGGCTGAAATCAACTTTACCGCGTTCCAATGATTTGGAAATCATATTGCGGATTTCCATTTCTTTTTCACGGTATAAAGGAGCGATCCGTGTAGACAAGTCCATTGCTTTACTATTTAAAGACTTGATCTCTACGTTAATTTTTTTTTTCTCCGAATATAGCGGTTGCTTTACCGTATCCGGTCATTGACTGTATCATAACTAATATGTTTTTTTGCAAAAGTAATCTTTTTATGGAAATGAAGTATAAATAAAAGTGTATATTTGCAGATTATATTATATAAGTATAGCATTATGTCGTGTATTTTGCATATTGAAACTTCAACAGAGGCCTGCTCTGTTGCCGTCAGTGAGGATGGATTGGCGGTGTTCTCCAAAGAGGATTTGAAAGGACCTTCACACGCCGTGCAGCTGGGCGTATTTGTAGATGAGGCTTTGTCGTTTGTCGACAGTCATGGTATGCCGTTGGATGCAGTGGCTGTGAGTTGCGGGCCCGGCTCGTACACAGGGTTGCGTATTGGTGTCTCTATGGCGAAGGGTATTTGCTATGGACGTAATTTGCCACTTATCGGTCTGCCGACATTGGAGGTATTGTGTGTGCCGGTGTTGTTACATCACGATTTGCCTGAGGATGCCTTGCTCTGTCCTATGATAGATGCACGTCGCATGGAAGTCTATGCAGCTGTTTATGACCGCGCATTGAGCGTAAAAAGGGAAATAGCTGCCGATATTGTTGATGAGCATTCCTATTTGGAGTTTCTGAATGAACATCCGGTCTATTTTTTTGGTAACGGTGCAGCCAAATGCCGTGGGCAGATTACTCATCCCAATGCTCATTTTATTGATGACATCCGTCCGTTAGGTAAATGGATGTTTCCATTGGCAGAAAAGGAAATGGTAAGACAGAACTTTAAGGATGTGGCTTATTTGAGCCTTTCTATTTGAAAGAGTTTGTAGCTTCCAAACCCAAAAAGCTTTTGTAACAGCCGATGAACAAATTAGTGCATAAATCATAAATTTTAAATATATGGAGTATAATACTCAACAACGAACTTTACCCCTTCCTGAATATGGCAGAAGTGTGCAGAACATGGTAGATCACGCCTTGACCATCGAGGACAGAGCTGAGCGCCAACGTTGTGCGAACACGATTATCAACATTATGGGCGGTATGTTTCCGCATTTGCGGGATGTGCCCGATTTCAAACATAAATTATGGGATCATTTGGCTATTATGGCCGATTTTAAGCTGGATATTGATTATCCGTATGAAATTGTGAAGAAAGAAAGCCTGGAGGTGAAACCCGATATGTTGCCTTATCCGCATAATGGAATCCGTTACCGTCATTATGGACGTATTTTGGAGAACATGATTAAAAAGGCAGTGGACTATCCGGAAGGTGAGGAGAAGAAGCAGCTGATCAGCCTGATTGCAAACCACATGAAGAAATGCTTCCTGAACTGGAACAAAGACGGGGTGGAGGATCAGAAAATCTTGGATGATCTTCGCGATTACTCTAAGGGAATGATTAATCTGACCCCTGAAGACCTGCATTTGAATGAACAACAACGTGTTTATGTTCCACGCAGGCCGCAACAGAACAACAATCAGCGCAGACCGCAACAAAACAACAACCAAAGAAAGAAATATTAATTCCTAAAAAATGATACCATGGCTTCGTTTGTAATTGAAGGAGGACATAAATTGCACGGCGAAATACACCCGCAAGGTGCTAAAAATGAAGTGTTACAGATCCTTTGTGCCACTCTGTTGACCTCGGAAGAAGTGACAGTGACTAATATTCCGGACATTCTGGATGTGAACAACCTGATTCAGTTGTTACGTGATATGGGTGTCAAGGTATCAAAAACAGGGATTGATTCATATACATTTAAGGCTGACACTGTGGATTTGAACTACTTGGAGAGTGATGAATTCTTAAAGAAATGTTCCAGTCTGCGTGGATCAGTCATGTTGGTTGGTCCGTTGGTTGCCCGTTTTGGAAGGCTTTGATTTCAAAGCCGGGCGGTGACAAGATTGGCCGTCGGCGTTTGGACACTCACTTTATCGGTATTCAGAAGTTGGGAGCCTGTTTTAATTATGATGAGGAACGAAGTGTTTTCAGTATTTGCGCAAAGCATTTGGAAGGTACTTATATGTTGCTGGATGAAGCTTCGGTTACCGGTACGGCTAATATTGTGATGGCTTCTGTCCTGGCGAAGGGCAAAACGACCATTTATAACGCAGCTTGTGAACCTTATCTGCAGCAACTTTGTCGTATGTTGAACAGCATGGGGGCGAAGATTTCCGGTATTGCATCTAATTTGCTGACTATTGAAGGAGTGGAAAGTCTGCATGGCTGTACTCATCGGGTGTTGCCTGATATGATTGAAGTAGGTAGTTTTATCGGAATGGCAGCTATGACAGGAAGTGAGCTTATCATTAAGAATGTATCACATGAAAATTTGGGCATTATTCCAGAAAGTTTCCGTCGTTTAGGTATCAGAGTGGAACAGCGGGGAGATGATCTGTTTATCCCCGAGCAGGAACATTATCAGATAGAATCGTTTATTGATGGCTCTATTATGACCATAGCAGATGCTCCCTGGCCGGGGTTGACTCCCGACCTGCTCAGTGTGGTACTGGTGGTGGCTACACAGGCGAAAGGCAGTGTACTGATTCATCAGAAAATGTTTGAAAGCCGCCTGTTCTTTGTGGACAAGCTCATAGATATGGGAGCACAGATTATATTATGTGACCCTCATCGTGCCGTTGTAATAGGGCATGACCGTAATTTCCAGCTTCGTGCCGGAAATATGACTTCACCCGATATTCGTGCCGGTATCGCTTTGCTGATAGCGGCAATGAGTGCCGACGGTACCAGTCGCATACACAATATAGAGCAGATAGACCGGGGATATCAGAATATAGACCAGCGTTTGAATGCGCTTGGCGCACGTATTACTAGAATTTAGAGAAATCAATCATGATTAAAAAGATGAAGTTTTCAAGATTGGTATATTCAACAAGCCGCATGGAGTAAAAGGAGAAATCTCATTCACTTTTACGGATGATATTTTTGACCGTGTGGAATGTGAGTATTTGGTCTGTTTGTTAGACGGTATCTTCGTGCCTTTCTTTATTGAAGAGTATCGTTTTCGTTCAGATACCACTGCTTTAGTCAAACTGGAAGGGGTGGATACCTCGGAAAAGGCCCGTATGTTTACGAATGTAGAGGTTTATTTCCCGAAGAAATATGTCGGTGAGGAGGAAGATTCGGATGATATACCTACTTGGAACTATTTTATTGGTTTTAAGGTAGAAGATGTGAATCATGGTGAGTTGGGTGAGATTGTGGCGGTGGATGACAGTACGATGAATGTCCTTTTTGCCATTGAGAAAGGTGGTGAGGAACTTTTGCTGCCTGCCCACGAGGAATTTATCACCAAATTGGATAAGAAAAAGCGTTTGCTGACGGTCGAAGTACCTGATGGCTTGATATAAATATAGAAGGTGCGCACGATGAAGAAAAAAGGAAGGAAAGCATTTTGGCATAATTTCAAGTTTAAGTATAAACTGACCATTACCAATGAAAATACGTTGGAGGAGATTGTGGGACTACACGTTTCCAAACTCAATGGTGTGTCTGTATTGCTGTCTGCCGTAACGGTAATTTTCCTGATTTCGGCAACTATCATTGTTTTTACTCCTTTACGTAATTATTTGCCGGGATATATGAACAGTGAGGTACGTGCGCAGGTGGTGACCAATGCCTTGCGGGCCGATTCATTGCAACAAGTGGTGACGAGGCAGAATATGTATATCATGAATATTCAGGATATATTTAGCGGGAAAGTAAAAGCTGATACAGTCCAATCTATCGACTCTCTGACCATTCTTCGTTCTGATTCTTTGATGGAACGTACTAGGCAGGAAGAAGAGTTTCGCAAGCAATATGAAGAATCGGAACGATATAATCTGACGGCTGTTGATGATAATAATGCCGCTTCCGGATTGATATTCTATCGTCCTACACGGGGCATGATGTCATCTAATTTTGACTTGGAGAACAGGCATTACGGTGTGGACATTGCCGCTAATCCAAATGAAAGTGTGTTGGCAACATTGGATGGAACAGTGATTTTGTCTACTTATACAGCAGAAACCGGTTATGTTATTCAGATACAGCACGGACAGGATTTTGTGTCGGTATATAAACATTGTGGTTCGTTATTAAAGAAAGAAGGCGATCCGGTGAAAGGTGGTGAAGCTATTGCATTGGTAGGAAATACCGGTGAAAAAACTACCGGACCGCATCTGCATTTCGAATTGTGGCACAAGGGACGTGCGATTGATCCCTCAAAATACATTGTATTTTAACAACATTATGAAAAAACAAATAGCGATATTAGGTTCTACCGGCTCTATCGGTACACAGGCTTTACAGGTAATAGAGGAACATCCTGATTTATATGAGGCCTATGCGCTGACAGCCAATAACAGGGTCGATTTATTGGTAGAACAAGCCCGTAAGTTCATGCCCGAGGCGGTAGTGATAGCCAATGAGGAAAAATACCTTCAATTGAAAGAGGCGTTGAGTGATCTGCCTATCAAAGTATATGCAGGAGCGGATGCGCTCTCTCAAATTGTGGAATCACAGCCTATTGACATTGTACTGGCTTCTATGGTAGGTTATGCCGGATTGCGTCCTACTATAAATGCGATAAAGGCAGGTAAAGCTATTGCTTTGGCTAATAAAGAAACGCTGGTTGTGGCCGGAGAGTTGATTAATGCACTGGCAAATCAGTACCATACATCTGTACTTCCCGTGGATTCGGAACATTCGGCTATCTTCCAGTGCCTGGAAATAAATAACCGGTTGGAGAAAGTGATCTTGACAGCTTCAGGAGGGCCGTTTCGTACTTATACTATGGAGCAGTTGCAAACAGTGACCAAAGCACAAGCTTTGAAGCACCCCAATTGGGAAATGGGAGCGAAGATAACCATTGATTCGGCTTCCATGATGAACAAGGGGTTTGAAGTGATTGAGGCTAAATGGTTATTCG
>ENA-OQAY01000194-OQAY01000194.1-human-gut-metagenome-genome-assembly--contig:-NODE-194-length-17066-cov-0.715509_pt1 | contig 17066 bp, 16 predicted proteins | sample MGYA00242740_ERZ504537 | MGnify/ENA primary metagenome ERZ504537 (study PRJEB26092, sample SAMD00036272) | human gut metagenome | host: Homo sapiens | study: EMG produced TPA metagenomics assembly of... | reverse complement strand
AATCCTTTGCCTGTACAAACAGCGTGACACACAGCGCTACAACTGATAGAAATAGTTTTTTTCATGATATTGTTATTTGGGTTAAGTTATACTTTTAATTCTTCACCTGTTTTCCCCATTCCGTCGGTACGGGACTCATGGTAATCTCCATCGTTCCTCCACGTACCAGATCATCATGGGTAAAGAAAGGAACATCCAGCGGTTTTCCGTTCAACAAAACCGACTCAATATACTTATTGGTCTTCGAATTATTGTGGGTACGGATAACGAAAGTCTTGCGGTCGGGCAAATTAATCGTCACCTCCTCAAACAACGGACGTCCGATAGAATAAACCGGCTTACCGGGACATACCTGATAGAAGCCCATGGAATTCAAAATATACCAGGCAGACATCTGACCGCAATCTTCATTACCCGACAAGCCGTCAGGAGCATTGAAATACTGGTTATGCAGCACACTGTCAACCAATTCCTGAGTACGCCATGGACGGTTTACATAGTTATACATGTGAGTAATGTGATGACTCGGCTCATTGCCATGCGCATACTGGCCTATCAGTCCTGTGATATCAGCAGAGGTAGCCTCTCCTTCCAACTGGGAAGAAACCGTAAACAAAGAATCCAGCTTTCCAACGAAAGCATCCTCTCCACCCATCAACTTCACCAATCCCGGAATATCATGCGGAACAAACCAAGTCCACTGCCATGCAGTTCCTTCACAATAATCATCATTACGGTGATTGGAAGAACGGGGATTGAACGGGGTACGCCATTCACCTTTACTATCCAATCCGCGCATGAAACGGGTGGCAGGATCAAAATAAAATTCGTACGCATCCGCAAAACGGGCATATTTCTCCTTGGTTTCAGTATCTCCCAGGCTGTCTGCCAACACGGAAATACACCAGTCATCGTATGCATATTCCAACGCTTTCGCAACCGATTCATTCTCACGATCACACGGGATATAGCCAAGGGTATTCTTATAGTAACGAGCTTTAGGCATTACATAAGGAATCAGCCAACCGGGAGCGACAATACCGGTCGTATCATATTCCGCCGCACGCAAACATGCCTTGTAAGCTTCCTGCACATCAAAATCGCGATATCCCTTCACATAAGAATCGGCTACCAACGAAGCCGCATGATACCCTACCATCGTTCCGGTATAATTGGATACACAATCCCATTTCGGGAAAATACCACCTTCTTGATGCTTCTTTATCAATGAACGGATAAATTCCGTATTCAACTGAGGATCGACAATAGTCAGTAACGGATGTAACGCACGGAAAGTATCCCACAAAGAGAAAATGGTATAAACCGGATGTTTCATGTCGGTGGTATGCACTTTCAAATCCATTCCCAAGTAACGCCCGTCTACATCAGTAAACAGATTGGGACTTAGGAAAGCATGATACATAGCCGTATAGAAAATGGCACGCTGGTCTTCATTATTGGTTTTGACTGCAATCTTTGACAGGCATTCATTCCATTTCTTCTTAGCATCGGCACGCACTCCATCAAAATTCCAACCGGACATCTCAGCCTGGAGGTTCTTATAAGCACCTTCCGTATCAACAGAAGAGATAGAGAACTTAGCCAGCACTTGTTCGTCTTTCGCCGTTTCAAAATGCAAAAGCATTTTGCATACAGGAATCTGTTTGTCATTTTCCTGAACAGTATCCGTGTACAAAGTATACGTGAAGGGTTTGGAAAATACGGCATAAAAATAAAGATCCTGCCGGTATGCCCAATAGGCACTGCGTTTGCGCCCCCGCAACACAGTATCATTCACAGCCTCCACTTCCATGACCTGATTGATTTGTTGCTGAATATTATAGTCCATATCCAAGATAAATCCAGACTCCTTACTTTCCGGAAAAGTATACCGATGCATTGCCGCACGCTCTGTCGAAGTCAGTTCGGCTTTTACCCCGTATGTATCCAGGAAGACAGAATAATATCCCGGTTCGGCATGTTCCTTTTCATGAGAAAAAGCCGATGCGAAAGGACGCTTCTGGCTTTCTGTTCCCAAGAAATCAGTGCGTTGCACACCTACAGTCGGCATCAACAGGAAATCTCCGAAATCCGCACACCCGGTACCACTAAGACGTGTATGGGCAAAGCCATTGATCGTAGTATCTTCATAATAATATCCGGAACAGGAATCCCAACCGTCAATACGAGTATCTGGTCCCGGCTGTATCATGCCATGGGGAACCATAGCACCCGGATGGGTATGTCCATGGCCTCCTGTACCAATAAAAGAGTTGACATAATGGGTGTAATCATTCATTTCATTGCCCTCAGAATCACATGCGGTGAAACACAATAACCCTAGAAGACAGCCGCTTAAGAGCATGTTGATTTTCATAGTTCTTTATTTAAAAATTATTTCGTTTCCGATGAGATAAATATATTGTTATCATCTACTTTCTTATAATTGAAAGGAATAGAGTTACGCAAAGAATTCAGCACAGACTCTATATTATCTTTCTTTTTCAGTACACCTGAATAAGTATTAGTACTGTCTACATCCGGTGAAAGGATTATCTTCACTCCATAGAACCGTTCCAATGCTGCCGCAATCTGGAAAATAGATGATTTTTCAAATGGAATCAAATCATTATGCCAGACTATCTCCATCTTGGGATCGACCTGTTTTACCTGCATCCGCCCTGTCACCCTGTTTAAAACAGCCTTTTGTCCCGGTAACAAAGTAATTCTGCCTTTATCTGATTTATCTTTTACCTCAACTTCCCCCTCTACCAGAGTCGTTTCAGCAAAACTGTTATCCGGACGGCATTTTATATTGAAAGAGGTTCCCAAGACCCTGACATCCATTGCCTGGCTTTTTACCGTAAAAGGTTTCTCATGATTACGTGCCACTTCAAAATAAGCCTCCCCATCCAGATATACATGACGTTCTTTACCTTCAAAAGCACGCGGATATTTTAAAACAGACGACTGGTTCAACCATACTTTTGTCCCGTCAGGCAACAACATCTCACGCACTTGTCCATGAGCAGCCGATGCTACCACCAATTCCTCCGCTTTATTCCGGAACCAATAGGCCAATCCCGCAGCCAGCACTATCACGCCCACTATAGCAGCTGCATAACGCAACACACTCCTAAGCTTGAACACCTCCTGTCTCTTTTGATTTTCCTGTTCCAATCTTCTACCCAACCTGCGCTCTGCCTTCGCTACCAGATTTTCCTCCTCAAAGGGGAATTTACCTAACTGATAAATCTCCTCCATACGGAATAACTCTCCGGCATTCTCATCAGATTCTTTCATCCATTCATTGATAAGAACAAAATCCTCCTCCGAGCATCGGTTTTCCAAATACCTGATAATAATATCTTCGTTAAGTTTACTCATCTTTTTCCCTATTCATATAGTAAACAATTCAACTTGTAAAAACACTTAGCAGTTTTGCTGAAAATATAATCAATGACAATAATAAATGGCTGAGACGTTCGCGCAAAAATTTCAAGGCCTTATACATATGTGCCTCTACGGTACGTAAAGAAATACCAAGAGTATCAGCAATTTCCTTGTTTTTCATATCATGAAGATAACTCAGTTTGAACACCTCCTTACATTTATCCGGCAATTCATTAATCGCTTCAAAAATTTCCTGACGTAATTCCTGATTCTCTATCTTTTTAATAACTTCAGCATGATCCGGCTGGTAATATTGCAATTTTCGTTCATAGATTTCTATCATTGCCGCACTGTAGTTGTTCTCTATAACCTGATGCTTCAATAAATTTATAGCCTTGGTATATACAGAACGATAAAGGAAAGCTAAAATCTGCTCTCCTATGACGACTGAATCTCTCCGCCTCCACAACTCCACAAAAACATCCTGCACTACATCTTCGGCTTCTTCGGTACCGACCAGCCGTGTCGCATAAAACAACAGCTTAGGATAGCATTGACGAAAGACGGCCTTATAGGTGTCATCAAGTTCCTCGTTCATATTATATAATTCACCTTTGTATGAGGAGGGAGCCAATGTTCCAAATAACGATCCAATCATCTACTGCAGGGGTAGAAGCTTCCGCTCATCATACAATTTTCACGCAGATTCAACCCGCCTCTACAGCAAAACGATAACAAATATTACTTTTAACTCACCTCCTGTACAATTACAATTCTTAATAAGTTGAACCAATTATTATCTATCTATACCAAATATTTCCCGGTTCCGGACCCATTTCAAATTCTACAGTAGCACCATCCATTATTTGCCGGTGTGTGATATAGCTCTTATCGTATGGTTGCCCATTTACTTTCACCGACTGGATATAGATATTTTCACGACTTACTCCAGGGGCCAGTACTGTGAACGTTTTTCCATTATCCAAATGCATCTGTATTTCGGAGAACAACGGCGTACCAATCTCATATTCACCACTTACCGGATTGACAGGATAAAATCCCATAGCACTGAATACATACCAAGCAGACATCTGTCCACAATCCTCATTACCACACAGTCCGGCAGGTGCATTGAAATAAAGGTCATGCATGACCTGCGCCGCATACTTCTGAGTTTTCCAAGGCTGACGTACCTTATTATATAGATAAATCACATGATGGCTAGGCTCATTACCATGAGCATACTGACCAATCATACCTGTACTGAAAAGAGGCAAATCTGCATTACTAGCCGGGATATAAGTAAACATACTATCCAACTTTTCTGTAAAACGATCCTTACCACCAGTCAAGGCAATTAACCCCTTAATATCCTGCTGTACAGACCAAAAGTACTGCCAACCGTTACTTTCACAAATATGGGCAGTGTAGTCATCCGGGCTGAAATTAGGTTGGAATATTCCTTTATCATCTATCGGCTGCATGAAGCTTGATGCCGGATTGAACACATTGCGATAATTCTGAGAACGCTTGTAGAATTCGTCCGCTAATTGAGTCCTCCCCATCTTCCGGGCCATTTCGGCTATGCAATAATCATCAAAAGCATATTCTAATGTCTTGGAAAGCGACCAATTTTCCGCATTATATTCATCCTTTATATTATAAGGTATATATCCTAACTTTTTATACAGACCAATGCCGCGATAATTATCCAAATTAGCAGTAGTCACACAAGCCTCCAATGCCTTCTCAGCATCAAAATCACCAATACCTTTCAAATAAGCATCAACAATAACAGGCACAGCATGGTAGCCAATCATCATATCAGTCTCACTTCCCCAAAAGTTCCATACCGGCAAACGTCCGTTCTGTTCATAAAAAGCAATGAATGATTTCACCATATCATTGACACGTTGAGGTTCCGTATAAGTAAATAACGGATGTGCGGCACGATAAGTATCCCACAATGAAAAGGTTCCATAATTCACCCAACCATCCGTCTGATGAATTTTCTTATCGGGACCATAATAAGACCCGTCCACATCACTGTAAATAGTCGGGGCAATCATAGTATGATACAATGCTGTATAGAAATTGACCTTATCGTCCTTGTTGTCACCTGTTATTTCTATTTTTCCTAGCTGGCGGTTCCAATTATCTTTAGTTTCAGCCAAATATTTATCGAAATCATTGTGAGGTGCCTCAGCCGCCATGTTTTTAGCGGCACCTTCCATGCTCACTCCCGAAAGAGCAGTACTCAGAACAATCTGTTCTCCTTTTTCCGTATCAAAATTAAAGCGGGCGATATAAGCCGTACCTACACGTTTACCTTTCAAAGTAATGGCAGTAGTATCCATCTCTACCGAAGCAAACGGTTTGGAGAAACGAGTACGAAAATACACATGCTGGTCTCTTGCCCATCCTTCAGAAAAACGATATCCCTGAATGGTGCATGAGTCAATTATCTCAATATAAGAATCATTGGTAAAATCCCAATTCATCGCTTTCTTCAGATTCAGAAAGACAGCCGACTCTCCTTCAGGAAACGTATAACGCTGGATGCCGCAACGCTCTGTAGCAGTTAATTCCACATTGATATCATAATCTTTCAGCAACACGCGATAGTAACCTGCTGAAGCCTCTTCATCCGCATGAGAGAATTTGGAATAGATGCCTAAAGGAGCTTCCGCTTCCTGATAAGGCAAAGTTACAGGCATGAAAGAGATATCATACAAGTCTCCGGCTCCCGTTCCCGACAAATGGGTATGACTGAATCCGGCAATCGTACTGTCCGGATAAAAATAACCGGAAATACGGTCCCATCCGGGCAAACCGTTATCCGGACTAAGTTGTACCATTCCGAAAGGCGCTTGCGCTCCCGGATAAGTATTGCCGGTAAAATCGGTTCCGATAAACGGATTCACCAATTGGGTATAATCGGTTAACGGCTGGGTTTGTTTATTGGATACACAGGCTCCAAATGCCACTAAAGAAATGAATAGCGCGAGAACAGGTGTTTTCATACTTAAGAGGTTTTTCATTATTACTTTGTTACAAAAATACACATTATAATAATACGAACAACCTTATTATGAAAAACACTTAGCTTTAATTCATTATTTTTTCGTATTTAAATAGTAAAGAAGGGATTCTTTCACCTTTTCATCCGAAGTTACAATCAAAAATTCACCGCCTCTTTTATCATACAGAAAGCAATAGGTCTTATAAAGAGCTATACCTGCTATCTCTTCCCAAGGGAATGTCTGTTTCAGTTTCGCCTTGTCATATGTCAACCCTTCCGGAGTTATTTCCACCCAAGTCTGCCCTGCAATACTCCGCTTATAAATTTTATTTAGTCTGACAGGCAGCATAATCAAGATATAGATAAGACACAAGAACCAAATCAGCAGCGGGCTGAACAGGCTTTGCTCTTCGGGAACAATATAGTGCCCTGTACACAGTGCAATACAAATATAAATGATAAACAACAAAGAAAAACTGAAATGACGGATGTCCCACAATTTATACAAAGCATACTTTTTCAGGCTGATATTATAATCACAAACCACGACACCTGGTTCCCGTGTCAGTTTGCTTTTCGGTATGCTGAAGATACGCAATATCTGGATTCCCCGCTTCACGCCGTACCCGAATAATAAAACCATCACACCAAGATTTATCAAGATCCACCACCACAATGATTCGTTTGCCAAAGCCGGTTGCCCGACAAGCACCATTGATGCAAAAGTGATACCCGCCACCAATAACAACATACTACAAATTACAGTTAAAATCCATCCTCTTGTTTTCATAATAACCTTTTTACTTTATTCCATGACGGGAAACAAAGATAAAAGATTATAGCTAGATAACAAATAAAGAGCCGTCGAATTTAAATTATTGTTTGGTTAGGAACTTAGATTTTTTTCGTATGTTTGTCGCAAATATTAATGAAAAACACATTTCTATCTATGAAAAAGAGTGATATTCTGTTCTTTTTATTTATAATAGCATTGTTTCTGCCCTTTTTTATTAGTGATACCATTTATGAATGATACAAATCTTTCAATGCAATCCATGGTATGGTTATGAGTTTTGTGAAGTTCGCCATTCTAGCTACTTTGGGAGACAAAATTCATCTCTTCCCTACCCTACCTTTCCAATACTTTCCCTACCTTTGTGCCATAAGTACGTATGACAAATACCAATATGGAACAACAACAATCATCTTATAAAGAAAAAGAACGTATAGACCTTCGCGAGCCGCGACGCTTCAAAGTTACTATTTTCAATGACGACTTTACTACAATGGAATTTGTTGTAAAGATATTAACTACCGTTTTTTTCAAATCAACGATGGAAGCAGAAGCTTTGATGATGCAAGTACACAAAAGTGAATCGGCCGTAATAGGCATCTATACGTATGATATCGCCCGGTCAAAAGTACAAAAAGCCACCCGTATGGCTCGTGAAGAGGGATTCCCTCTCCGACTCACGGTTACACCGGAAGAAGAATAAAAAATCAAGAATAAGATATGGATATACCAAATACCGATTCGGTGAACTACGCTTTCGCTTCTGCGCAGAGCCAAGCGATGCAATATCGGCATGAATTTATCACGCCCGAACACTTATTGAGCGCATTGCTGAAACAAGTTCCTTTTCAAAAAGCATTGGCAGAGTGTTTTTGTACCCCGGAAGAACTGTCCCAGTCCATTTCCGAATATCTGTCAAAAGAAGTGGAACGAGTTCCTCAAGAAATAGAATATGAGTTGGAAATTTCAGGTCAACTCTCCGAGCTGCTGCAATATGCCTATATGACAATCAGCCATTCAAGCGCAGAAGAAATGGATGTTCCTCATCTGGTACAAGGAATGCTTCAACTGGAAGATTCATGGGCTGGCTATCTGTTAAAAAAACAATGGGCGAAGATATGCCGGAATTCCTCAGCACCCTCATTTCAAATTACGAGCACATGAATCAGTTTCAAGAGGAAACTTCCTCTGAGCAAGAGAAAAGCGAGCCTTGGCGTAACTATGTTACCTGCCTCAACGAGGGCCTGCAAGACCGGAATCCGCTTATAGGCAGGGATGTGGAATTGGAACGCACCATTCAAGTTCTCTGCCGCAAAGAAAAGAACAACCCTCTGCACGTGGGTGAACCGGGAGTGGGAAAAACCGCACTGGTCTACGGACTAGCTGCACGTATAGAAGCAGGCAATGTTCCCGAACGTCTCACAGGTTGTCGTATCTACGAGCTGGATTTAGGCAACTTATTGGCCGGTACACAATATCGGGGTGAGTTCGAGAAAAGGCTGAAAGCCATTATGGAAGGAATACGGAAAGAAGGACACGCCATTGTATATATAGATGAAATACATAACCTGATAGGCGCCGGACGGACGGGAGACGGTTCGATGGATGCCTCTAATATGCTCAAGCCTTATCTGGAAGGAGGAGAGATCCGATTTATCGGCTCCACTACTTACGAAGAATTCAACCGCTATTTTTCGCGTAGCAGAGGATTAGTACGGCGTTTCCAACAGATTGACATACAAGAACCGGGAATCGAGGAAACCATCCACATAGTGGAAGGGTTAAAAGAAAAATACGAAACGTTCCACGGAGTGATTTATGAAGAAGGAGTGATAGCGTATGCCGTTACAGCCGCCGCACGGTACATCAGCGACCGTTTCTTGCCCGACAAGGCCATAGACCTGGTAGACGAAGCCGGTGCTTATCGTGAGACCCACCCCACAGATACAGAAAAACAAACGGTGGACAAAGCATTGATAACCGATATACTGGCACGTATCTGTAAAGTGGATGTACTTGCCATGAAGGAAGAAGACAATGCCACATTAGAAACCTTGCATGAACGCATCAGTGCAAAGATATACGGTCAGGAAGAAGCTGTCTGCCAAGTGGTGGAAGCCGTACAAATGGCCAAAGCCGGGCTACTGGACGAAAACAAACCACTGGCAAGCCTTCTCTTCGTCGGCCCCACCGGTGTGGGAAAGACAGAGGTAGCCAAAGTATTGGCTTCCGAACTAGGTATCGCCCTGCAACGCTTTGACATGAGCGAATATACGGAAAAGCATACAGTGGCCAAACTCATCGGCTCACCTGCCGGATATGTAGGTTATGAAGACGGTGGACTGCTGACAGATGCTATCCGCAAAACTCCCAATTGTGTGTTACTGCTTGACGAAATCGAGAAAGCACATCCCGATGTGTTCAATATTCTGCTGCAAGTTATGGACTATGCCATACTGACGGATAACAAAGGACGAAAAGCGGACTGCCGTCATGTGATACTTATCATGACCTCCAATGCCGGAGCGCAATTCGCGCACCAAGCCTCTATAGGTTTCGGCGGACAGGTTGCTGCTGGAGAGGCAATGTTGAAACAAGTTAAGAAAACTTTCAAGCCTGAATTCATCAACCGGTTATCTGCAACAGTTGTTTTCCATGATATGGATTACGGAATGGCTTCTCTCATCCTAAACAAAAAGCTCGGCGAACTGAGAAACAAGCTGTCGGCGCGTCATGTAGAAATGGAACTCAGCCTGGAAGCCTATAAACATCTGCTGAAGCTAGGTTTTACCAAAGAATATGGGGCCAGAGAAATGGACAGGGCAATTGCCTCGCATCTGAAACCACTGCTTATGCGTGAAATTCTATTCGGAACATTAAAAACGGGAGGCAAAGTGGAAGTGACAGCAGAGAACGGACAATTGAGCTTGCAAGTACTCAAAAAGCAACAAGCCTAAATGAAACCAGTAACTCCTCCGTAGGGGCAGACATACGAGTCAGCCCCTACAGGAGACTGTATGTGAATCACACAAATAAAAAACATTATGGTCTTTCAACTAACTCAAAAACTTGTTTTCCCCAACCCTTACTATGGCGAGCCGGACGGACTATTGGCTGTGGGTGGTGACCTCTCTGTAGACCGCCTCATCCTTGCCTATTCCAATGGCATATTTCCCTGGTATGCTTTCCGTGAGAAACAGATACAATGGTGGTGTCCCCTGAAACGATTTGTGATTTTCCCTAACGAGATTCACATTTCCCACTCCATGCGTACCCTTATGAACAAAGGACGATACGGAGTTAGTTTTAACCAGGCATTTCATGAAGTGATTCAAACTTGCGGTAATCTGCGGATGGAAGAAGCGGGAGCATGGTTGGGAGAGGATATCATGAAAGCCTACACCCGCCTGCATGAACAAGGTTTTGCAGCCAGTGTGGAAGTATGGGAAGAATCTTGCCTGGTCGGCGGGCTCTATGGAGTCACTTTGGGAAAGTGTTTTTTTGGTGAAAGTATGTTTTCTTTGGTTCCTAATGCGTCGAAACTAGCGCTTATCTATCTGGCACAAACATTTCAAGAATTGGGAGGGACCTTGATAGATTGTCAATTTGAGACACCACACTTAAAGTCAATGGGTGGAAGGTATATAGACTATGAGGAGTATATGAGGTATGTGCAGGAACCTTTCGAGTCTCTGTAAATGTCTCTTTTTTACCAATTTTGATTATCAAATCATCAGTCTGAAATAAAATATAGGATATAGAGCTAAGATTATCAAATATATTTGCTAACTTTGTTTTCGACATTACAAACAGAACTATTTACCAAGCCTCAGAAACAATATGAAAAAGAGATTCTACTGTTTGCTACTTACCTTCTTTGCTTTGTCTTGCTCCAAAGAAGAGGCCGATATGGATGGTGACAAAAATAAAGAAACAGAAAATAAAGACATAAAAATTATATTAGAAGCAGAAACAAGTTCTCAAAACATATTTGCTCCTATTGTATTCTACCAATCTTTTGATTTTGGTAAAGATGCACCTTGTCTAAGCGAAGTGTATGATTCCATAGTGTGGAAATCATCTCATTCCCCAAATAGCTTTAAAGTATTCAGTCATTCAAATTATGCCAGATATGTGGAAACAACATTCTTCAAATGGGCACATGTTTATTACTCACCCGGCACATACAAGACTTATCTGCTAGGTTACAAAAACAATGAAATAATCTATAGTAGTGATACAATATCCATTGATATCACAAATAAAAAAGATTTCCTTGCTTTCAATTGGAAAGACGTAACCGACTCCGATTTTACCACAGGCTATGCAAATAATCTGGACGGATATTATCTGAGTACGCAAACCCATATCCATCAAGGTGTCCCATCTGTTATGCTGTATGCCAAAAATGAGAAATATGAAAAAGGGGGATCTATGAAAAGCAAACAAATACTGTATAACTACATAAATTCATTTTTCTCACTCCCTAATTATACCGCAACCTCAGACGAGTCTTTGAGAAAAGAATTCAGCACTATATTTTCATTTCAAGAGAAGAATGCCATTCCACTAAACATTTGGCTTACCCCCAAAGCTAAAATTGTACTCCTCAGAAAAGATTTCAAGGGACTAGAGAGCGAATACAAAATTTATGCCGAACCAGGAGATTTGATTTAACCTGCAAAACACAATTGTTTAACTAATGAAACATCAACTCTGTATATAGCTACATTCAACAAATAGCACTACCTCCCCAAGCTATTCAGCTATTCTGACGGATCTTAAACAAGATTCGTTACAGAGTTTTATACCCCTATTATCAATTCATACAGATTATGCACCATCCCCAAACCGATAAGTGCATAAGCATGGTGTATACATTAAGTTAAACAATGAATTATACATATAGACAATATGGCTCATCAACTTTCCCATAATGATGAGCGTTTTAATGGAGCAATTAATCAATATTACCGATGCCGTCTTTCTGGGCCATGTCGGTGAAGTGGAACTTGGCGCATCTGCCTTAGCAGGAATATATTATCTGGTAACTTATATGCTAGGCTTCGGTTTCAGCATAGGGCTGCAAGTCATGATTGCCTGCAGGAATGGAGAACAGAACTATGCCGAGACAGGACGTACCTTCTTTCAAGGACTCTTTTTCCTTTCCGGACTAGCGCTCTCTTTATATTTGTTGATACAGGGCCTTTCTCCCTTCCTTTTGAAACAATTAATTACCTCACCGGAAATCTATCAGGCTGTAACGGACTATCTGGACTGGCGCAGTTTCGGACTTTTATTTTCATTTCCCTTTCTGGCACTCCGGGCTTTCTTTGTGGGAATAATAAAGACCAGGTCCTTATCTTGGGCCGCAATAGCAGCCGTACTTATCAACATCCCTTTCAATTACCTGTTAATATTTACCTTAAAATTTGGGATAGCAGGATCGGCAATAGCCTCAACGCTGGCAGAAATGGTATCTTTAATCATTCTCCTTATCTATATGTGGAGAAAGATTGATAAAAACAAATATGGACTACAACCGGTAGTTGATGGAAAACTATTGAAAAGACTGTTTTACCTGTCCGTATGGAGCATGCTGCATTCTTTTATCAGCATGGCGCCATGGTTCCTGTTCTTCGTCGCCATCGAACATTTAGGAAAGATGGAACTGGCCGTATCCAACATTACCCGCAGCGTTTCCACCCTCTTTTTTGTGATTGTCAGTTCTTTAGGAACCACCAATAGTTCCTTGGTAAGCAATCTTGTAGGAGCTGGACAACGAAAAGGTGTTTTTCCTATCTGCCACAAAATCATCAAAATGGGATATGCCATCGGTCTTCCACTGGTAGGAATCGCATTGCTTTGTAATTATTGGATTATCAGATTTTACACCAACAATGAAACACTGGTGCAACACACTGTCCCCCCTTTCATCGTTATGCTGTTTAATTATGTATTCGCAGTGCCCGGATATGTTTACATCAGTGCTGTCACTGGAACCGGAAAGACAAAAATTGCCTTTATCTTCCAAGTGGTTACCATTATGGTATATCTTCTTTATCTTTACTGGCTGAGCCACTGTATATATGCACCTCTAGCGGTATATATGACAACAGAATATCTGTTTGTCATCATGTTAGGAATACAATCTGTCATTTACTTGAAAAGGAAGCATTACTAAGTTCCTTGCCACACCCTTTCTCCCGATTCATTCCGGCAATAAATAGTTATTTATAACTATCTTCAGTTTGAAAGCTTTTCTCTACTTTTGCAAACCAACTATAAAAGACAGCGTATGAATATTTTCGACATTGCCAAACAGAATCAGGAGAAAGCCTGGCAAGTTATCAAAAACACGAACATCATCCAGATATGGGAAGATGCCGGTGCAAAAATTAATCTGGTAGGTTCACTCAGAACAGGGTTACTGATGAAACATAGGGACATTGATTTCCATATTTATTCATCACCCTTGAACCTAGCGGACAGTTTTCTGGCAATGGCCAGACTAGCAGAGAATCCGTCTATCAAAAGAATAGAATGTGCCAATCTACTGCATACCTCTGAAGCCTGTATTGAATGGCATGCATGGTATCAGAATGAAGAAAACGAACTTTGGCAGATGGATATGATTCACATCCGGGAAGGTTCACGTTATGACGGTTATTTTGAAAAGGTAGCCCAACGCATTTCGGAAATTATGACCGATGAAATACGGGAAACTATTCTAAGGTTAAAATATGAGACACCGGAAACCGAGAAGATTATCGGAGTGGAATATTATCAGGCAGTCCTCCGAGATGGGGTACGGGATTATAGCGGATTTAAGGAATGGAGAAAGCAGCATCCTATTACGGGAGTAGTGGAATGGATGCCTTAACCCGATGAAATCGGGCAATCAGCTTAACAGCCCCGACTCCTGTCCCAGGCGTATCGCCTCCAAAGAGTTGTGTACTCCCAGCTTACGCAACAGATTTTGCCGGTGAATATGGACGGTATGAATACTGATACATAATTTATCGGCAATTTCTTTGCTTAAGAATCCTCGTTGGATGAGGCGTAATATCTCCATTTCACGTCCGGTAAGACTGACAACCGGATTCATTATCACCACACCGGGTGAAAACATTTCTCCATTTCTCAGATTCAGAACAGTACATTCCACCTGTTCTGATTCTTTCTGACCGGGGGCCATACTCATATTCCCTATAATGAGCCATGCTTTTCCGTCATGGCTCTGTTCCAAAACTTGATGCCTGCTTGTTACACGCACATAGTTACCACGAGCATTGAGTATACGAAAACTATATACATTACAATAGTCATTCCGATGTTCCAAAGGCTGGTTATAAATGAACTTCCCCAGCCTGACTTGCAAGTCTTCCAATAGGGAACGATCATGCGGATGAATACGCGACTCCAGATAATCACCCTGTTTTTCCAATGTTTCTATCTTGTGCCTGTCATACCCCAACCAATCGACAAAACCCGTAGAAGCATACGCATAACATCCTTTATATACATCCACCACGAAAGAACAGCCGCCATTGATTCTAGATAACTTCCGGAGCATGGATTTATCCCGTTCCCATACTGCATAATCTATGTTTTTGCAAGACAAATGTTGCTTTGCCCACAATTCCTCACGGGTGACATCTGTTACACTCATATTCTTACTCTTTATCAAAGTAGTACTTCAAGAGGATAGATCTTCTCAGCTTACTCACTTACTTTTGTCAAAGTAAAACAGTCAATATCCGGAGCCCAGCAAAATGAACTTCCCATACGTACCTTATTATACCCTGCTTTCAAATGCACCGGAACAGTAATCGAAGCTATTTTTTGAGTTTCATCCGCCGACAGCGAATCAAGAAGAATCCTTTTTTCATTATTCACACAGACTTCCAGCTTACGGTCTGCTTTAGGCACATAGCGGATAGTCATTTCGTATTTACCGCCTTGCTCACTGTACACCTCTTTCCATTCTGCAAAATTCTCTTTTCGCCCTCCCAGATAGCTTACCTTCATGCCTCCGGATGCTTCATGTAACGGAACATATACGATGCTTTTCGGAGTCTTTCCCAAATCATTGAAACAAGGCAGATAAGCCCATTCCGCTTCATAAACAGTCGGTTCCAACCTCTTTTCGGACTCCATACGTAAAATCAGCACACTATGGGGAGGCAATTCCCGATTCAGAACACCCCCTTTTATCTCCGGTAAATCCTGCTGTTTCATCAGGTCTCGTACCTTAACTTTTCCTCCTAATTCCAAAATATTCATCGGAACTGTAAAGTTACAAATCGTGTCCGAAGGATTGTATAAAGCAACCGCACGTACATTACCACGCTTCCGTTCTATATCTTTCACCAACACATACCCTTCATTTTCATGCTGAACTACGTATGCCTGTAATCCTAAAGGGTCTTGGTTCAAAGCTATCAGTTCTTTATTTTTCAACAGTTTTAATGACGCCTCCGGAATGGTTGTCAGATCACATCCTATCAACAAAGGTGAACTCATGATGCACCACATTCCAAAATGCACCTCTTCCTCTTCAGGCTTTAGCCCCCGGCCTATTTCCAACATATCCATATCATTATAATGACCTTCTCCCGCATAGGCAGACAGATAAAGATTTTTATTGATAATATACTTTACTGATCCCCACTCCGGACGGATATCCGCACTGATTCGCCATGAACGAGCAATGTTTCTAGCCCAAGTACCCGGGAAAGCCCATCGACAGATATTAATAGAAACATGTCCGCAACCCAGATTATCTATAGCCTGACGAATCTCTGTATATCGCTTTTCCTCTTCCAAATTCAATTCCTGACCGGCTCCGCAATAATCAATTTTGATAAAATCAAATCCCCACTCTTTAAAATACAACGTGGCATCCTGAAATTCATGTCCATACAAACCGGAACCTATTCCGTTCATATCTTTATCCCAGATAGAACCACAAGTATTGCTTCCCGCATCCGAATAAATGCCGGCTTTTAATCCTAAAGAATGAATATGATCAGCCACCCCCTTCAATCCGTTCGGAAACGTTCGGGATGTGTTTGCATCACTCCTCTTTCATCCCGCCATCCAAAAAAACCGTCATCTATATTCACATAGGAATAGCCCACTTCTTTCAGTCCTTTTTGCACCATAGCATCCGCTTGCCTTATTATTAAGGTGTCATTGATATGAACCCGATAGGTATTCCATGAGCTCCACCCCATAATAGGAGATTCAAAAACAGTCGTATTTTGGGCGAATACGCCGGAACATAGACCGAAAGCTAAAGTCAAAAACAAATTTCTCATATTCATTAATTCTCATTTTTTACTTAAAGAAATCATCAAGAAGGTATATCTTATGATCCTAATGGTTAACAGGAAAATAAAATCAGTTTTATCATGTAGAGAGCAAAGATAACGAAAAACTCTTACCCCACCATATACTATCCCGGAATTTTTCGGCAGGCAGGATAGCGGCCATCATAATCCGGGAATTAGTTGAACTTTAAATATAAGCCAAACTGACAAATATCTAAAAATACTGATAGGAAAGATATAAAAGAAAGCAGGTAATTACATATGTAATTACCTGCCTAATGCGCTTTTAAGTAAAGTTATGTACTTTCTTTGGTGGTGCCACCAGGAATCGAACCGGGGACACAAGGATTTTCAGTCCTTTGCTCTACCAACTGAGCTATGGCACCAAAATGGTTATCGGTAGAGCTTTTCACTTTGTAATAGAAGACCTCTCAGAAACTATTGTTTCTTGTTTTCGGTTGCAAAGGTAGGCATATTTTTTGATTCTACAAATTTTTTGCAAATTTTCTATGAAATTCTTTTT
>ENA-OQAY01000193-OQAY01000193.1-human-gut-metagenome-genome-assembly--contig:-NODE-193-length-17101-cov-0.543184_pt1 | contig 17101 bp, 20 predicted proteins | sample MGYA00242740_ERZ504537 | MGnify/ENA primary metagenome ERZ504537 (study PRJEB26092, sample SAMD00036272) | human gut metagenome | host: Homo sapiens | study: EMG produced TPA metagenomics assembly of... | reverse complement strand
TTCCCAATTCCTGAGCATTCAGATCGGTTGTCTTCAAAAACTTGATTGCCTCTGCAAACAATGGATTTAATGAAGCATACTTTTCCAGATTTTCAAATTTATCTACTACCATAATTTTATATTTAAATGGTTAATGTTACTTTCTATTATTCAAAGTCATCAATAGTGAAGTTTGTGAAATCGGCAAAACGCTTCAATTGCTTGAAGACGTCCTCCACCTTATCCATCAAATCAGGTGTCATGAAGAAGTCATCAGGTACCATGTAAGTGCAAGTAAACTCCTTGCATTTTAAATAATCTATATATTCAAAATCTTTAGGAAATCCTTTTGGAGCTGTTTTCAAATGTGTTTCGCCAATAATGGGGAAATAACGCTTAAATGCAGGATCTTCTACAATAGCTCTATACTCCTCTATATTGTCATATACCGCCTGTCTGACGGCTTTCAGTACTTTAGAATCAAGACAAAGGCTTCCTCCCGCAAGCATGCTGTTTCCATTTTCCAAATGAAGATAATAGCCACAATGGTCCGACTTCTTGCCATGGGCATTGATATAGCCACCGAAATGTATTTTATAAGGAGTCTTATCACTAGAAAAACGCGTGTCACGATAAATTCGGTATGTACAGTCCTTAGCTTGAATACCGACAATACTTTCGTCAAACAACGAAATACGGGCGATGATTGCTGTCAGTAATTCCTCAAACTCTTTTTGAGCTTTCAGATATTCATCCTTATGCCCCTGAAACCACTCCCGGTTATTGTTTGCGGCCAGGTCTTTTAAAAATTGAAAGATAACAGATACATCCATGTTACATTATGTTCATGTGTTCACTTGACAAACTTACAAAATATATTTGTAACGAACTAGAAAAAAGCGAAGTATTTATTTTTTTCCCAAGACCTTGAGAAACTCATCATGCAACTTTCCATTAGTAGCCAACACTTCACGACCGGAATAAAAGTCTCCCCCTCCGCTGTAATCTGTCACTTTTCCACCGGCATTCATCAAGATTATCGAACCGGCCGCAATATCCCACGGTCCCAGCAGTCCTTCTATACGGGCTTCAAAGCGACCGGCAGCTACATAGCAAAGTTCTGCCGCAGCTGCTCCTTGCAGGCGCATACCTCCCACATTTCCATACAACTCGTGCACAATATGCTCCGCCAATGGCTTATACTTTTTGCGAAATCGTATGGGAAAGCCTAACGCCACAAACGCTTCGTCCATATCAGAAACATCTGACACATGTATTTCTTTGTTGTTCAGATAAGAAGGCGCTCCTTTATAAGTCCAGTAAAGTTCATCGCGGCATACTTCATACACCACTCCAACCAGCAGTTCTTCTTTACTACGAAGGGCGATACTCACACAATAAGGAGCATTATTATGGATAAAATTGGTGGTTCCGTCCAGCGGGTCTACCAGCCAGCAATAGTTTTCCGTAGTCAGGCTGCCCGAACCTTCTTCGGCAATGAATCCTGCTTCGGGAAGCAATTCCCGAAGTTGAGCCACAATACGGCGTTCCGATTCCTTATCTACATACGACACATAGTCGTGAGCATTTTTCTTCTCTACCTTGCTACGGTCAAAACCGCTACGCTCATTACGAAGAAAAGCACCCGCCCGGAGTGCTATTTCACGTACATTCAACGTTATCTTCTCTAAATCCAACATTATATTCTTATTTTTGTTCCGCATCCAGCGTTCCAAACTTATAAACACCTTTACGGATTACATTTCCATTCTTGTCAGTCTCCACAAAAGCGCCGTGTTTCTTCCCTTGTTTGAAAAATCCGTCATAGCGTACTCCGTTCTTATCTTCAAGCACGCCTTTGCCGTCTTCCTTTCCTTTTACGAAATGGCCCTTATATTTGGTTCCGTCAGCCGTGCGCAAAGTGCCTTCACCGTCGGCCATGTTGTTTTTCCATTCACCTTCATAGTCATCGCCGTTCGCCCAGATATAGTGTCCTTTACCGCTGCGCTGGTTATTCACCCACTGCCCTTCATACACAGCACCGTTGGCCCATGTAAAGGTTCCGGTCCCATGCTGCTCGCCGTTCTTGAACTGCCCTACATACTTGTCACCATTCTTGTGTATATAAATACCCTGCCCGGTACGTTCACCGTTCACGTAGTCACCTTCGTAACGGTCACCGCTATTAAAGTAATAAATACCTTTACCATGCTGCACGTCATCCTTCCAGTCGCCCACATACTTGTCACCGTTGACATAGTAAAATGTCCCCTTTCCGTCACGTGCGTCATCTTTCCACTCACCTTCATATTTTGACTGGTCGGGCCATACCATAACGCCCTGTCCGTTTTTCTTGTCTTCTTTCCATTCGCCCTCATATTTGGCTCCTGCTTTCCAGGTATAAGTACCCTTTCCGCTACGTTTGTCCTGAAACCAGTTACCTATATAACATCTCCGTTATAATAATACATAGTGCCTTCACCCTGCTGATAGTCGGCAAACCACATACCTTCATACCGGTTATTATTCATAAAATAATAGGTTCCGCTGCCGTGTTGCTGATCCTGGAACCATTGCCCCACATACTTTTCTCCATCGTGAAACGTATATGTCCCGTTCCCCTCGCGTTTACCTTTTATATATTCCCCTTCGTAGGTATTTCCGTTCTTGTAGATTGTTTTTCCTTTACCGTTTGGTTTTCTACCTTTCAGCTCTCCGGTATATTCGCCCCCGTCTTTAAAAGTATAATTCCCGATTTTTATCTGAGCGGTGGCCAATGTACTGACCGATGCCAAAAGCAATAATATTATATATGTATTTCTTCATTGGTTCGTTACTTATAATAGATAAGATTTACGCCAAAGATACGATTTTCTATCTTTGGACATGATAGGTTATTACACTTTTTTACCCGCAATGACCTCTATTAAGTTTTCTTTGCAGAAATACTTTTGAGCCAATATGCGTATTTCTTCTCTGGTGATTCCCCGGATGGCATCCAGCGAACGGATAAAGAAGCGTTCGTCCAGCCCTGCCGTTTCTATATAAATCCAGGCATCAGACAAAGAAAAAGGTCCCTCGTACGACCGGCATAAATCGCCCAGCATATAGTTCTTCACCATTTCCAATTCTTCTTGAGGAACGAGATCATTACACAATTTGTCCATCTCCCGATAAACTTCTGTTATGATAGAATCCACATATTCATTGGCCGCCTCGGTACTGACAGTCAGTATTCCCGTTCCCGGATAGGACACAATGCCTGCGCCGATACCGTATGTATATCCCTTGTCTTCACGGATATTGGACATCAGACGGCTTCCGAAATACCCTCCGAACAAAGTGACCATGACACGTGCCTTCAAAAAGTCCGGATGATGACGGTCCATTACGAAACATCCCATTTTCAAGGAACTTTGAAGTGCATCCTCACGTTCTATAAAGATACGCTTTTCTTTGGTGGTAACCGGAGGAACAAGCGTTGTCTTTGCTTTTTCCGTCACTTCCCCCCATTGTCCACTTCCCAAGTTATCTTCTATACAACGGATAATTTCCGATGTGACCTTTCCCGAAATATATACCGAACAATTACCCGAATGATAATATTTCCGATAAAACGAACGGAGCACCTCCGGGGTAATCCGGTCATAATCCTCCGCTACCGCATAGCGCCCGAAAGGATGCTCCGGACCGAACAAGGCTGTATTCAACTGCTTTCGGGCAATCATTTCCACCCGGGTGCTGTTCACCAGGAATTGCTGTTTGTTCGTATCGGCCACCACGGAAAGTTACCTTTGCCGGAAACGTAGGAGCCTTTATCATCTCGGATATGACGGCCAGCGTGCGGGCAAAATATTTATTCAGAGAGTAAAGTGTTATGAATCCATAGTTCACGGAAGAAGATAACTCCAGCCAGGCTCCGTAATAATCCAATCGCTCCGCAATCTGTGAAGACGTTAAATTCCCAGTTCCCTCACGCAGCATCCTGTTGGCAAACATAGCCTGCAACGGCTGTTCCTGATTCCATTGTCCGCCTCCTATCAGAAGATCAAAACGTACAACATCCTCGGTTCCCGCATGAATGATATTCAGAGGCATCCCATTCTTCATCGTCCTCCTGTCGGGACGGGTTATACTGAATTCGCTTAGTTGGCGGATTGGCGGTGGGGTGGTTCTGTCCAGCATTTACTTCCCCTCCCTCTGTTTTAAAAATGCTTCGGCACGTGCCAGATCCTGAGGCGTATCAATGCCTATTGTCTCCACTTCACTGATTCCCACCTTAATAGTATAACCATTTTCCAGCCAACGAAGCTGCTCCAACGATTCAGCCAGCTCCAGCGAAGATTGTGGAAGCGAAGTTATTTCTTTCAGTACATCGGCCCGATAAGCATACAGACCGATATGTTTATAGTAAGTATGCCCTTTCAGCCAGCCTTCCTTCTCCGCGTTACGTTGGAAAGGAATGACGGAACGGCTGAAATACAAAGCATTCATATTCTTATTAACCACCACTTTCGGAGAATTTACATTCTCCAAAGCTTCAAACCCGTCTTCGGGAGTGAAAGGTTTCACCAAAGTCGCAATCTGTGTAGCCGAATCTTCAAAGCAAGCTTTCACGGCTTCAAGCTGTAATTTTGATAAAAGGTTCATCACCCTGGATATTTACAACCACATCATATCCTCGTCCTACTTTGGTATACGCTTCATAGCAACGGTCTGTGCCGCTTTTATGGTGAACGGAGGTCATGACCACTTTTCCGCCAAAAGCTTTTACGGCGGATTCAATGCGTTCATCGTCCGTCGCTACGTATGCTTCATCCAATATACCGGCTACTTGTTCATAGACTCTCTGAATCACAGGCTTGCCTCCCAAGATGGCCAAAGGTTTGGCCGGAAAACGTGTTGAGGCATATCTCGCAGGAATAATTCCAATAAATTTCATGGTACCATTTCTTTTATATATTCATGCAAAAGTAACAAAAACATTTCATACATTTGCACCATTAATGCAATAAATGTTATGGACGAACACCATTGTTTGCTTTGTATGGGCTCTAATACAAACCGTTACGCGCAACTCTCGGTTGCACGGGAAGCATTACGTGCCACATTTCCTGATATTCATTTCGGCGAGATGATGGAAACGGAAGCTGTTGGCAGCGGCTTTCACTCCCCTTTCAGCAATCAACTGGCCAAATTCAGCACAACGCTTTCACCCGATTCTGTTCATGATTTGTTTAAAGAATTGGAACGACGCTGCGGACGGATTCCTGAAGACAAGGCTCAAGGAGTAGTAAAACTGGATATTGACCTACTGGTCTTTGACAATAAGATATTGAAACCGGAAGATATGGAAAGAGAATATATCCGCCGTGGAATGTCTGTGCTTTTTTAGAATTTATACCTTTTATATATTAATCATTATTCACCTTGTGATAACCCGCCTCCATATCCCCCTACGGCAAACGATAGTGTTACTGAAAGGGCCAGCCTGACAGGTGGGAAAACAGCTAAGTATTTTCATTGGCAGACCTAAGGCTTTCTACCAGGAAGGCTAAGGCTTTCCGGCCGTTCTATTTCTATCTCCATAGGCTTTGGAGTTATCTCCATAACCTTTGGAGTTAACTCCATAAGCTTTGGAGATAGAACACAACAGGGAAAAAAGCCTTAACCTGCCAAGAAAAAGAGGTTAGCCTTCCTTGAAAAAACATTTAATAAAAACTAAAGAACACATTTTTTTTCACTTCATCTGTTTGTTGTTTCCAATGATTCCTTATACATTTGCGTTTACTAACAATTCTGTTAAACAAATATGATAATATGAAAGAAGAAACGAGCAATACAGAACAATCCATACTAAAAGCCGCTGAAAAAGAATTCCTTAAGAAAGGATTCTCCGGAAGCAAGACAACAGAAATAGCTAAGGAGCTGGTGTAACCCATGCCATGCTGCATTATTATTTCCGTACAAAAGAGAATCTGTTCAACAAAGTATTTGAAGAAAAAGCCAAGCAACTGGCCGATACATTCCTTTCTCGTGTAGATGAATCATTGCCTTTTTTGGAGAAAATAAAATGTTTCATTGAAGCACACTTCGACCTTTTGACTGCTAATCCCGAACTACCTTTATTTATATACAGGGAGATTCTGACCAATGAATGCGGAAAAGAAATTTGCCGTAAAACCTTGTTCCCTAATTTCCGGTTAGCAATCAGTCTGCTCGACCGGTCACTGCAAGAGGAAATAAAGAAAGGCACAGTACGCCCCGTCAAAGCGGAAGATTTAATGGTCAGCGCCATTTCACTCAATATCTTCGTCTTTGTGGCAAACCCACTGATACAATTGTTTGTGGAAGAAAAAGGTGAAGAATATCATCAATATATGGAACGCAGAAAACAAGAAAATGTAGAAATCATATTAAGCAGATTAAGAAAATGAAAAGGTTATTCATTCTCACAACCTTTCTTCTTTGCATCAGTCCCATTTGTTTGAATGCACAGGAACTCACGCTGGAAGAGTGTCAGCAGCAAGCCCGGGCACATTATCCGCTGATTAAACGATACGGGCTGATTGAAAAGACGAAAGAATACAATATCTCTAACGCTGACAAGGGTTATCTGCCGCAAGTTTCATTATCCGCCAAAGCCAGTTATCAATCGGATGTAACGGAAATACCCGTTGACCTACCCGGAATTGATATTCGCGGTATGCGCAAGGATCAATACCAAGCCATGCTGCAACTGGACCAAGTGGTATGGGACGGTGGTAACATCCGGGCACGGAAAGAGGTAACCCGTGCCACATCCGAAGTAGACAAACAGAAACTGGAAGTGGACATGTATGCCATCAACGAACGGGTAAACCAACTTTTTTTGGTATCCTGTTATTGAAAGAGCAATTGAAGCAAAACCAGCTTATGCAGGAAGAATTACAAAGGAATTATGACAACGTTACAGCGTATGTAAAGAATGGTATTGCCAATCAAGTTGATTTGGATGCTGTAAAAGTGGAACAATTGAACAACATACAGCAACGTCATACTCTGGAAGCCACATATCGTGCTTACAGCGAGATGTTGAAGATCATGATTAACCACCCTACTCCTTTAACCGGGAACACACTAAAGAAACCAGATGTAAATGCCTTATTATATAAAGGAGAAGCCTATTCTGCAGAATTCATCCGACGTCCGGAACTTAACTTGTTTGCGGCACAAAATCAGCAACTGGAGGCGCAACGTAAACAACTTACCGCCAAGAACCTCCCCCGATTAGACTTATTCGTGCAAGGCGCATACGGCAACCCGGGACTGAATATGCTGAAAAATGAATTTTCGGCCTATTACGTAGCAGGCGTACGCCTTTCCTGGAACTTCAGTAACCTATATACTCGCAAGAATGAATCTCGCCAATTAATACTGAATCAACAAGATGTGAACGTACAGAAAGAAACGTTCTTGTTTAACACTCATCTGGAAATCACTCAAAACAACAGTGAAATTAAGAAACTGACGGAACTGATGAAGAACGATGAGGAGATTATCACCCTACGTAACAACATAAAAAAATCAGCCCAAGCAAAAGTTGCCAACGGAACACTGACCGTTACAGAAATGCTACGTGAAGTAACAGCCGAGAACATTGCCAGGCAGGATAAGATCCTGCATGAAATTCAGTTATTATCAGCCATTTACGAATTAAAATATACAACAAACCAATATGAGAACAAATAAATATATCTTGCTTGCCGCCACTCTGTTCAGTTTATCCTCTTGCGGAAACAAGAGAGGCGACTATGATGCATCAGGTACATTTGAAGCTACCGAAGTAATTGTATCCTCCGAAGCCAATGGCAAGATCATGCAATTCAATATAGAAGAAGGACAGTTATTAAAGGCCGATGAAGAAGTGGGGTGTATAGATACCTTACAACTCTATTTGAAAAAGATGCAGTTACTGGCCAGCGGTAAAGCGATAGCCAGCAAAAGCACGGACATCAATAAACAGATAGCTGCCACAAAAGAACAAATCGGCAAAGCCGAATATGAAAGAAAACGCACAGAAAACTTGCTGAAGGAAAATGCCGCCACCCAAAAACAAATAGATGATATTGACTCCCAGATTGCCGTTCTGAAAAAACAGTTGGAGCACAGATCTCTACGCTTCAACGCGGCAATGCCAGTATCACAGAAGAAAGCTCGGCCTACGAAATACAAGTAGCCCAACTGGATGACCAGCTTCGCAAATGTCACATTACCAGTCCGATTTGCGGAACAGTACTGGCCAAATATGCCGAAGCCGGGGGAACTGGCCACGCAAGGAAAACCTTTATTTAAAGTGGCGGATGTGCAACATCTTTTTTTACGCGCCTATATCACCGCCGATCAATTATCTCAACTGAAATTAGGAGATAAAGTAAAAGTGTTTTCTGATTTAGGAGAAGATGACCGCCGGGAATACGAAGGGACAATCACCTGGATTTCAGACAAATCGGAATTCACCCCTAAAACAATCCAGACACGTGACGAACGCGCCAATATGGTATACGCCACAAAAAATAGCAGTAAAGAATGACGGATACATCAAGATAGGCATGTACGGAGAAATGAAGAAATAAATAAGACAATGGATTATATCGTTTCTGTCAAAGGAGTTAGCAAAAGTTACGGTGAAGTTCAAGCCCTGAAAGATGTATGCTTTGAGGTGAAACCGGGAGAAATCTTCGGGCTTATCGGACCGGACGGTGCAGGAAAGACTACTCTTTTCCGCATTCTCACCACATTGGTGCTAGCCGATGAAGGAAAAGCGGAAGTCTGCGGGCAGGATGTGGTGAAGAATTACAAAGAGATACGCCGGCAGGCAGGATATATGCCGGGACGTTTTTCCTTATACCAGGATTTGTCCGTAGAAGAGAATCTCACTTTCTTTGCCACGCTTTTCAATACACTATCCGGGAGAACTACGCATTGGTAAAGGATATCTACCAACAAATAGAACCTTTCAAACACCGGCGTGCCGGAAAACTATCCGGCGGCATGAAACAAAAACTGGCTCTGAGTTGTGCACTGATTCACAGGCCTTCCATTCTGTTCTTGGACGAACCTACCACCGGTGTGGACCCTGTATCCAGAAAGGAGTTCTGGGACATGCTGCTGAAATTGAAACAAGAAGGTCTTACCATCATTGCGGCAACGCCTTACCTGAACGAGATGAAATGCTGTGACCGTATTGCATTTATTCGTGAAGGAAAGATTCAAGGCATTGACACTCCGGACCGTATTCTTCAACAGTTCAGTTCGATCCTTTCTCCTGAAGGGCTGTCTTTTAATGAACCGCAAGTCACCGGACGATACGCCATAGAGGTAGAAGGCTTGACCAAACAATTCGGCAACTTCACTGCAGTGGACCATATCTCATTCAAAGTGAAACAGGGAGAGATTTTTGGTTTCCTAGGTGCTAATGGCGCCGGAAAAACAACAGCCATGCGCATGTTATGCGGTTTATCACAACCTACCGGGGGAAAAGGTACAGTAGCGGGCTTTGACATAGCCACGCAATACGAGCAGGTTAAAAAAGAAGATCGGATATATGAGCCAGAAGTTCTCACTGTATGAAGATTTAAAAGTATGGGAAAACATCCGGCTATATGCAGGGATTTATGGAATGAGCGACAAGGAGATCGCTGAGAAAACAGACAAGGTGCTGGAACAATTAGGACTCTTGAATGAGAAAAACACATTGGTCCGGTCACTTCCCTTGGGATGGAAACAAAAGCTGGCTTTCTCGGTAGCTATTTTCCATGAGCCGAAGATCGTTTTTCTGGATGAACCGACAGGAGGGGTAGACCCTGCCACACGCCGGCAGTTCTGGGAATTGATTTATCAGGCGGCAGAACGGGGAATCACCGTCTTCGTTACCACCCACTATATGGATGAAGCGGAATACTGTAACCGGATTTCAATGATGGTGGATGGAAAAATCGAAGCGCTGGACACCCCACAACGGTTAAAAGAACGGTTCCATGCCCAAGATATGGATGAAGTATTCAGACAATTGGCACGCAAGGCCGTAAGAAGTTGAAAAAGAGATAGAGAAAAAGAGAATGAAACAATTTATATCATTTGTGCGAAAAGAATTCTATCACATTTTCCGGGACCTCCGGACGATGCTGATATTATTAGGTATGCCTGTCGTACAAATTATTCTTTTCGGTTTTGCCATCACCACCGAAGTAAAGAATGTAAAAGTAGCCGTGCTAGATTTCTCAAAAGATGTATCCACCCGGCAAATCATCGACAAACTGGATGCCAGTGACTATTTCAATGTCAACAAGATACTGTATGACAACAACGAGATAGAGGAAACACTCCGGAAAAGCAGTTCGGACCTGATCATTGTGTTTGAGGCTGGTTTCGATAACAATCTGCGGCATACCGGTAAAGCCCGAGTACAACTGATAGCCGATGCCACCGATCCCAACAATGCTACCATACTGACCTCTTACGCATCCAATATTATTGCAGATTATCAGCAAAGCCGGATCATGCAACAACAATCACCCATACAGATTATCCCCCAAATAAAGTTATTGTACAATCCGGGTATGCAAAGCGCCTACAATTTTGTGCCGGGAGTAATGGGATTGATTTTAATGTTGATATGCGCCATGATGACTTCCATCTCTATTGTCCGCGAAAAAGAAACCGGTACGATGGAAGTATTGCTGGTATCTCCCGTACGTCCGCTATGGATGATTATAGCCAAAATGGTACCTTACTTTGTGCTGTCATGCGTCAATCTGGTTACAATTCTGTTGCTGTCTGTTTATGTATTACATGTTCCGGTAGCAGGCAGTCTTTTTTCGTTGGCTTTGCTCTCATGGATCTTCATCGTAGTATCTCTGCTGTTGGGATTATTGGTTTCCACTATCGCCCGTACCCAAGTGGAAGCCATGCTGTTTTCGGGAATGGTACTGATGATGCCTACCGTTCTACTTTCCGGCATGATATTCCCCATCGAGAATATGCCTCTTCCTTTACAGCTGATTTCAAATGTCATCCCTGCCAGATGGTATATTGTCGGAATCAAGAAAATCATGATTGAAGGATTGAGTATCAGTTATGCACAGGGAGAAATGGGTATACTTATGCTGATGGCTGTTATCCTTTTACTCATCAGCCTAAAAAAGTTTAACAAACGATTAGAATAAGTTCCGGAAGATATGATAAAGTATTTATTAGAAAAAGAATTCAAGCAACTGCTGCGCAACCCGATGCTTCCGCGGATACTGCTCGTATTTCCCTGCATCATCCTGCTGGTGTTGCCTTGGGCCGCAAACTTTGAAATCAAGAATATGAATCTCAGCGTAGTGGATAATGACCGCAGTCCCTATTCCACCCGACTGGTTCAGAAGGTGGGAGCTTCCGAATATTTTCATCTGGTAGATGTTTCAAACAGTTACCAGGAAGCGATGCAATGCATTGAAAAAGGAGATGCTGACCTCATTTTGGAAATCCCGCCACACTTCGAACGCGATTTGCTGAAAACCGGTGTAGCAAAAGTACTGGTTTCAGCCAACACCGTAAACGGAACGAAAGGAACTTTAGGAAGTTCCTACCTCAGTAATATAGTGAATGCCTATGCCACTGAAATCCGGGCTTCCCATTCCGGCTCTATTTCTCCCTCCCCCGGTGATAAAACATAGATACCCCAAGGACGTTTTCAACCCCCTATCTGGATTATAAGGTATTTATGGTTCCGGCACTGATGGCACAATTGTTGATGATGTTATGCGGCTTTCTGCCTGCTCTTAATATTGTGAGTGAAAAAGAATTCGGAACCATCGAACAAATCAATGTGACTCCTGTAAGCAAATTCACTTTCATTCTGGCCAAGCTGATTCCTTACTGGATAGCCGGCATACTGATCCTCACAATCGGTATCATTCTGGCATGGTTAGTTTATGGTCTGGTTCCGGCCGGTCATTTATGGCTGCTTTATTTCTTTGCATTATTATTCATTATCGTTATCTCGGGCATGGGGCTGGTAGTTTCCAACTATTCCCAAACCATGCAGCAGGCCATGTTTGTCATGTTTTTCTTTGTGATTATCATCATGCTGATGAGCGGGTTGTTTACTCCCATCAACAGTATGCCCGAATGGGCACAAACCATAACCATTGCCAATCCTTTGAAGTACTTCATACAGGTAACACGTATGGTTTACCTGAAAGGAAGCGGATTCAGTGACCTGATTATGCAATTTATCGCCTTGTTCCTTATGGCCATCGCTTTGAACGGTTGGGCGGTATTCAGCTACAAAAAAGAATTCATAACAGATAAATCGGAACATTTACTTGTTTATCATTGTTAATATCAGTAGCTTAGCAATCTGTTGCTAACCTGATTTTTAATTATCAAAAAGAAAAAAGTTATGAAATTCTTTATTGACACAGCCAACCTGGCACAAATCCGCGAAGCAAATGCATTGGGCGTACTGGATGGTGTAACCACAAATCCGTCTTTAATGGCCAAAGAAGGCATTAAAGGAGTTGAGAACCAACATAAGCATTACATTGAAATATGTAAGTATAGTGGATGGAGATGTCAGTGCCGAAGTGATTGCTACCGATTATGAAGGAATGATTCGTGAAGGCGAAGAACTTGCCGCCCTTAACCCACACATTGTAGTAAAAGTTCCTTGTATTGAGGACGGCATCAAAGCTATCAAATATTTCAGTAATAAAGGAATCCGCACTAATTGTACACTGGTTTTCTCTGCCGGACAGGCATTACTTGCGGCAAAGGCGGGGGCTACCTATGTATCTCCATTTGTCGGCAGACTGGATGATATTTGTAATGACGGTGTAGGACTGGTTGCACAAATTGTAGAATTGTACCAAACTTATGACTACAAGACACAAGTTCTTGCCGCCTCCATCCGAAACACCTTACATATATTACAATGTGCGGAAGTGGGAGCAGATGTAGTAACCTGCCCGTTATCCGCCATTAAAGGCCTTCTAAACCATCCATTGACAGATATAGGATTAGAAAAATTCCTGGCCGATTATAAAAAGGTAAACGGATAATAAAAAACGTTCCCTCGCCAATCCAAAGGTGGGGGAATTTGTTTTCCAGACATTATTTAAATTTCAAATATCCTATGCGAGTATATTTAATTCCTTTACTCTCATAATGAGAAAGGACTTTGGCCGATTTAATATATAGACTTTCATGAGGATTGATTTTCTTTGTATAGCAGCTCAGCATCTCCGGTGACATACTGGAAGCAGCTGCCTTTATGATAAAAGTATAACGATTACCATCAGCATCAGCAGCAAGTACACTCTGATCTACATAGTATCCAGTCGTTTTATAAGCATCTAGTTGTAATCTTGTCCCCAGGACTTCCAGATGTAAATCGGTCAGCCTTTCTCCCGGCTGACCGATAAAACGACTCCCAGCCGGCAAATGATGTTTTCTGATGACCGTTTCATAATGAACTGTGGCAAAAGCCTTTGCCAATACTGCTAACTTTTTGTCTCTGGGGTTACGGGCTTCAAACTTATGTGCCAACCAAAGCACATAGTTAGGATCAATATAATATACTTCCGCCAACCTTTTTCCACGATACTTCCCAAATGCAACTATATCTTCGGACAGACCATAATAAGGTTCAAAGAAAGTGTTATCCTTCACTTTCAGCAGGACATTGCAATTCTGCAAATACTGAAAAGCACGCTCTGCCGCATCATTAAATGTAACTGCCAACGACTGAATAAACAGAGGAGAGTAAGTATTATCCGGAAATATACGCCATAAAGCATAATACGAACGATAAGGAGTGGAAACACTGATTGCATAAAATCCCGCATCTTCTCTACGGCCTTTATTGAAGTTATCTATTTTTTGGAAACTCTCTCGGCCATAACATTAGTTATCTGATACAGAGTTACATCTCTATCCATAATTACCTCCTATCTTCATAAGGTAAAGATTTTCTTTTTGTAAATATAGTATTTTCTTACGAAACAGCAAGGGTTTTCACTATTTTTACATAAATTATTTTCCACAACACCAAGTAGAGAAAGCACCTTTTATAAAAGGATATCAATAAAAAAAGTCTGTTTGCTTTTCCTTGCAAACAGACTTTTTTATTGATAAATCTTTCAATTATTCAAATATATTATCCAAACCTCCGGTTTCTTCTACCGAAGTTTCATCTATCAAAGTATCCTTGCAAGGATCAAAGTCATCAGGAATATTGAATTTCTCGTCCTGAGAGTATCCCAAGCTCTTGTCCTTATAGACTTTCTGCATATAAAGCCCCCAGATAGGAAGTGCCATAGCAGCCCCCTGCCCCGTCCACCATCGTATCAAAGTGAATATCACGCTCTTCACCACCTACCCATACACCGGATACCAATGAAGGGGTGAATCCCATGAACCAACCGTCAGAATTACGGTTGGTTGTACCTGTCTTTCCTCCCATATCGGCAGTAATACCATATAGACGGCGTACACGCCCACCCGTACCTTCATTGATGACCGCACGCAGCATGACCAACATTTTATAAGCACTTGTTTCACTAATCACCTCATCCATTTGTGGAGTGAAATTCGCCAACACATTTCCTTCATTATCCTCAATACGGGTTACAAAAACAGGCGCTGTACGAATACCCCGATTAGCAAATGCCGAATAAGCACTGACCATTTCTCCTACAGAAATCTCACAAGGGCCTAAACAAAGTGAAACCACCGGATCTATCTGTTTATTTTGTACACCAAATGAATGAATCAGACGAACTAGCTGATAAGGATTCAGTTTCCCCATCAAATAAGCCGTTACCCAGTTATCAGAATTTGCCAAGCCCCATTTGATGGTAACCATCTCTCCGTAACGCTTCTTGCTGGCATTACGCGGTGACCATGGACGGCCATTTTCATCTATCAAGGTCTGCTCTACATGGCGCACCTGGTCACAGGGAGAAAAACCGTTCTCCATAGCTAAAGTATATACATAAGGTTTAATAGTAGAACCCACCTGGCGACGGCCTACCATCGCCATATCATACTGGAAATAATTATAGTTGGGTCCTCCCACATATGCTTTTACATGACCGGTCAACGGATCCATAGACATGAATCCCGCTCTAAGGAAGAACTTATAGTATTTCAAAGAATCCATCGGAGTCATAATGGTATCCTTTTCCCCCTCGTATGAGAATACGGACATTTCATATTTAGTATTGAACGCTTTCTTTATTTCTGCTTCCGAACACCCTGCCTCTTTCATGATACGATAACGGTCAGTCTGCTTCATGGCCCTGGTCATGATAGAATTCACTTCTGCCTCTGTCAGCTGATTCGTAAACGGAGCCGTTTTCTTTTTCCGTTTTTCCTTGAAGAAGCGGGGTTGCAAATACTGCGCCACATGTTCGTAAACAGCTTCCTCAGCATATTTTTGCATACGTGAGTCGATAGTGGTATAAATCTTCAGACCATCCGTATAGATATTATAATTAGTACCATCTTTCTTCTTGTTTTTAGCACACCAACCGAAAAGAGGATTTGTCTTCCAAGCCAATGAATCCTCATAATATTTCTGCATCTGCCATCCGCGGTAGTCACTTTTCTTCGGTTCTTTAGCCGTCATCACTCCACGCAGATATTCACGGAAGTAAGTAGCCAGTCCTTCCTTATGATCTACACGACGATATTTCAAGACCAATGGCAATGCCTTTAATGAATCAGCTTCCGCATCAGTCAGGTAACCTGCTTTGCGCATCTGGTCAAGAACGACATTCCGGCGTCCGCGTGAACGTTCATTAAAACGTTTCGGATTATAAAGTGAAGGATTCTTACACATACCTACCAAGGTAGCCGCTTCCTCAATGTTCAGGTCTTTCGGCTCTTTTGAAAAATATGTATTGGCAGCTGTCTTGATACCGACTGCATTATTCAGAAAATCAAATTTATTAAGATACATGGTCAGAATCTCTTCTTTTGTATAATAACGTTCCAACTGAACAGCAATCACCCATTCGATAGGTTTCTGCAACAAACGCTCCATCACATTATCCGCCGTAGGTGAATAGAACTGCTTTGCCAACTGCTGAGTGATGGTGCTACCCCCACCGGCATTCTTCTGCATCATCACCCCCCGTTTCACCAAAGCGCGGATAAACGCACGGGCGTCAATGCCGGAATGTTCTGCAAAACGTTCATCTTCGGTAGCAATCAGTGCATGAATCAGATTCGGTGAAAGCTGGTCATAACCCACAAATACGCGGTTCTCCTTACTAAGTGACCAAGTGCCAGCATCTTGCCATCATCGGATATATCTCGTGTAACATTTAAATTCGGATTTTCCAACTCTTCAATGGGGGGTACATATCCAATCCATCCTTTTGCTATCGCGGTGAATATGAACGCTATAACCAACAGTATGCCGACTACAAGAGCCCAAAGCACATATATAAAATTTCTTCCTCATGACGTTTTCTAGTAATTAACGATGCAAAAGTAAGGAAAAACTTTGAGATAGAATGTGTTTCTAACAAAGTTCAACGAAATATCTTTTAAATCTTCGCTCATTTATTTTTTTTTTCATACCTTTACACTCCGTATAAGTTGTAATTATAAATACAAGCCAAAATGGAAAATAGAAGTTTAGTTACTATTGCCGAACACTCGAAAGAGAAAATCCTCTACCTCCTGGAGATGGCAAAAGAGTTTGAAAAGAAGCCTAACCGTAAAATTTTGGATGGCAAAGTAGTCGCCACTCTTTTCTTCGAACCCTCCACCCGTACACGACTCAGTTTTGAAACCGCAGCAAACAGATTGGGAGCACGCGTCATTGGATTTACCGATCCTAAAGTGACCAGTTCCTCAAAAGGAGAAACATTGAAAGATACGATCATGATGGTAAGCAATTACGCTGACATTATTGTAATGCGCCATTTTTTGGAAGGTGCTGCAAGATATGCCAGTGAAGTTGCCCCGGTACCTATAGTCAATGCCGGAGACGGAGCTAATCAACATCCGTCACAAACTATGCTAGACCTCTACTCCCATATACAAAACACAGGGAACGCTTGAGAATCTGAACATTTATTTG
>ENA-OQAY01000190-OQAY01000190.1-human-gut-metagenome-genome-assembly--contig:-NODE-190-length-17204-cov-0.816010_pt1 | contig 17204 bp, 18 predicted proteins | sample MGYA00242740_ERZ504537 | MGnify/ENA primary metagenome ERZ504537 (study PRJEB26092, sample SAMD00036272) | human gut metagenome | host: Homo sapiens | study: EMG produced TPA metagenomics assembly of... | reverse complement strand
ATAATGACTATAAGTTTGGGTTATGATGTGTCCGAACGGTTCGGCGAAGCGGACAAGGAACGCTTTGCCGCCGGCACGGGCACTTTCTCGGAAAGTGCAAGGAAGCGAAGGAGACATAACCGAAAATGAGCAAGGATAAAGGTGCCCTCACCGTCGAGGAACAGGGCATAGACACCATTTCCGAAGAGGAACGCAAAGGCACGCCGGCCAGCCTGTTCTGGCCTTGGTTCGCCGCGAACGTCTCTGTGTTCGCCATGTCGTACGGCGCATGGGCATTGGGATTCGGCATCTCCTTCTGGCAGGCCACCATCATGACCACCATCGGCGTGGTCGTGTCGTTCCTGCTGGTGGGCGTCATCTCCATAGCGGGCAAGCGCGGCAACGCCCCGACCATGGTGCTCACCCGCGCCACGTTCGGCGTGGAAGGTGCCAAAGTGCCAGCGGCTCTGAGCTGGATCGCCACATTAGGCTGGGAGATTTCACTGACCACCACCGCTGTGTTGGCATTATCAAGCACCATCGAAAAACTCGGTTGGGGCTCTGGTGTCGCGCCCAAGATCATCTCCACCATTGTGGTGGTCGGCCTTGTGGTGGTTGCAGGTATTTTCGGATACGACCTGATTATGCGTTGTCAGCAGGTCATCACCATCGTGACCGGTGTGATCACCGTCGGTTTCTTTATCCTCGGCTGGGGACATATTGACTTTTCCGCCATTGACTCGGTTCCGGCGGGATCATTGCCGGCCATGCTCGGCTGCTGCTTCTTCGTGATGACCGGCTTTGGCTTGGGCTGGGTGAATATCGCTGCCGATTACTCGCGCTATCTGCCGCGCAACTCCTCCAATGGCGGCATTGTGTTCTGGACCACATTCGGTGCGTCCATTGCCAATGTGTTCCTGATTTTCTACGGTCTGCTGCTCGCGGTTTCCAATGCCGACATGGCGGAAAACGTTGGAAATGATCCGATTGGAGCCATGGCTTCCATTCTGCCGACCTGGTACTTGATTCCGTACACCATTGTGGCCGTGCTCGGTTTGATGTCCGGCTCCATTATGGACAATTATTCCAACGGGCTTGCGCTGCTGTCGTTCGGTGTGAAGTTGCCGCGTACCGTGGCTGCCGCGCTCACCGCCGCTTTGACTGTGCTTGGTGTGGTCTACGTGACTTTCTTCTCCGACACGTTCATTGGCCCGTTCCAAGGCTTTCTGACCACGCTCGGTGTGCCGATGGCCGTATGGGCCGGCATGTTCGTGGCCGATGTGATCATTCGCAAAAAGGATTACAGCACCGCTGATTTGTATGATCCGAAGGGGCGTTACGGTGCGTGGAACGGTAAGTCTTTCGCCATTCTTGTCGTCGGTACCGTGCTTGGTTGGGGATTGGTGGTCAACACTGCCGCCAGCTGGCTGAACTGGCAGGGGTATCTGCTGTTCCTTATCGGTGGCAAAGAAGGTAGTTGGGCTGCCGCCAATCTTGGTGTGATTGTTGCGCTGATTATTGGTCTTGCGGGATCGTTGATGTTCCAGCGTGGCGATATTGCCAAGCAGGAAGCTGATCTGCCGGTTTCGGAAGCATGAGTTGCTTATTGCGATAATACAAGGAAAGGAAAAGTCATGATTGCGGAAGATGAATGGCTGGTAGTTATCGACAGGCAGCGTGTTTTTGCGGAAAGTGAATGGTCCGCATGGGCTTGCCCGGACGGCTCCTATCACACTACTGATGAAGCGTTCGCACGATTGGCTAAGGCGTTCGGCGATCGTGTGGTCTATACGCGATATGTTGCGCCTGAGCCACCGCAAAACGCTTGGGTTGATTATTTCAAAGATTGGCCGCAGTTTTTGGTTGCTCCCGACGATCCGATGTACGATCTCACCGCGGATACCGCGGAATTGGCGCAAGGCCATGCCGTGGTCAGTTGCGACACTTTCGGCAAGTGGGGAGCGTGCTGAGCGAAGCCATTAAAGGCGCTAAAAAGATCACGGTATGTGGTGTCGCCACCGATTGCTGTGTGCTTACCACTGTGCTCGCCGCGGCTGACAATGGTGTAGCGGTACGCGTTGCTGCTGACGCTTGTGCAGGCAGTTCGCCAGAAAACCATCAGATGGCATTGAGCGCCATGGCATTGTTCACGCCGCTGGTCACCGTCACTGATACTGATTCCATCGTAGGATAGGTAAGGACTTTGATTCTGCGGGGTTTGTTGAGTTCTGCTCAGCAAGCCCCGCTTTTTTGTATGTCGTGCATATTGCGCCAAAACTTGGATGATGCTCGGCTGGCATCGGTAATGAGCCATTAATCTTGCGGTGCGCTTTTGTAACTGCGGCGTAACAGTGCGGTGGTGATTGTAACGGACGATTCCGGCACAATCGTGGGTATCGACAGTTTCGTGAAGAGGTTTTACTGACGGACATGTCTCTCACAGGAAAAATCCCATGTATGAATCGAGGCCACCATGGCACAGCAGATCACTCGCTTGCTTGACGATCCTACGCAAGCGGTCAGTCTAGACACTTTCAGTGGGCTCACCAAAGGATGTCCCGCACCATTCTGGCTTTTCCAAGGCGTTTGCGCGGCTTGGGGCATCGACCACCAGCGGGCGCAACTCAACCTCATCACCGTATCCGAGAACGCGACGTTCCTGCTGTTGCTGGACGGCGAGCCCCAAGGCGTGGTACGTGTCTCGCAGCCGGGCTATGTGGGAGGTCCCGAGGCGGTGGCGTCGGAAATCAGCTGGTTGAATGCGTTGCATGATATCGAAGGTATCAGCCTGATCAATCCGGTTCCCACCATCCGTGGCACGTTCGTAACGAAAATCACTGATCTGAACGGTGTCGGCTGGACGGTGATCTCCACGAAATATGTGGAAGGAACCGTGCTGGAAGATCTTGAGAATCCTGCACCGTATTACGAGACGATCGGTGAATGGGCTGCGAAATTCCATGAGCAGTCGCGCACGTGGAGCAAACCGTACGGTTTCACCCGCTTCAATTGGGATCTTTCGAACATGGTTGGTCCGGCACCGCGTTGGGGACGTTGGGAAAACGCCAATCTCACCGACGAAGAGAAGCAGCTGTGCGACACCGCGCTGTGGAAGGCCATGGACGTGGTGATGAAAGTGCCGAGAACCAACGAAACTTGGGGCTTATCCATGCCGACTTGCGCCCGTCGAACGTGATTCGCGGCAATGACGGGAGACTGACCGTCATCGATTTCGACGATGCCGGATACAGCTGGTATCTCTACGATTACGCTTCATCGCTGAGTTTCATCGAACATGAACCGTATGCTCCCGATCTTGCCAAGGCGTGGGTCAAGGGATACCAGCGCGTCGCAGGTTCGTTCACGGATGAGGAACTGCGTATCATGTCCGCGCTTTCCATGATCCGACGCATGCAGATGCTCGGCTGGACCACCAGCCACCGTGAGGATGCCCTGCCCGACGGTCTCGCTGCACAGCAGGCTCCCGGCAGCGTAATGTGCGCAAAAAACTATCTTGAGGATCCGCTCTGGCTGCTGCATTAGGCAAGTTGCATGAAACAAGCGTAATTACGCAGAAACCAGACAATCCAAGAAATCCAATCGTAAGCACGTAAAAATACGCAATTACGAAAATCTCAATTTTTATAACTTAACAACATCTGACCGCAACCAACCAAACGAGGAATCAATGGCATAACTCGCCGAACAATAAGAGAGGAAGGCGATTACAATGACTGCGTCAACTGTTTCGGGACGATCGATAGGCGGCGTGACCTACGTTGAAACCGACAAGGACTATTTCGCAAAACGACAGCTTAAGCGAACCGCGGGAGCGTTCGGTCTATGGGCTATCGGCATTTCCGCGGTGATCTCCGGCGACTTCTCCGGCTGGAACGGAGGCATCGCCCAAGCCGGATGGGGTGGCATGCTGGTGGCCGCCATCGTGGTGTACCTCATGTACGTGCTTATGCTCAACTCCATCAGCGAAATGGCGTCGGCCATGCCGCACACGGGTGGCGCGTATTCCTTCGCGCGTGCCGCCATGGGTCCGTGGGGCGGCTTCTTCACCGGCCTTGCGGAAACCATCGAGTATGTGATGACCGCAGCCACCATCGTCTACTTCTCGTCGGCATACGCTGATGCGATCCTGTCGAACCTGACCGGATATTCGCTTGACGATCATGGCTTGGCTTGGGTTTGGTGGCTTGCCTTGTATGCGATTTTCGTAGTGGTCAATTGGCTGGGCGCCGAAACGTCGTTCCGTTTCGCCGAAGTCGTGTCGATCGCCGCGCTCGCCATCGTCGCACTGTTCGGTATCGGCGCTTTCGCCACTGGTAAGGCCGTATTTCTCCACGCTGCTCAATATCACGCCTACCGAAGGCAACTCCGCGTTCCTGCCGTTCGGCCCAGGTGCCATCTTCTACGCCATGCCGTTCGCCATGTGGTTGTTCCTTGGTATTGAGCAGCTGCCTCTGGCTGCAGAGGAAGTGCGTGAGCCGGAAAAGAACATTCCGAAGTCGTCCCGCCTGTGCATTTTCACGCTGGGATTGTCCGCGCTGATCATCGTGTTCCTGAACCCGGCTGTGGTCGGTTCCGAAGCGCTCGCTGGTTCCGATGAGCCGTTGCTGGATGGCTATCGTGCGATTCTGCCGGGCAATCTCGCCGCGGTGCTGTCCGCATTCGCGTTGATCGGTCTGCTCGCTTCCATCCAAGGCATTATGTTCGCGTATGGCCGCAACCTGTATTCACTGTCCCGTGCGGGCTATTATCCGGCGTTCCTGTCGCTGACCGGTAAGAAGAAGACGCCGTACTGGGGTCTGGTCGTCGGCGCGATCATCGGTTTCGCAGCCCTGTTCATCATCGCGTACGGCGGTGATGGCGCCGGTTCGGTGGTGTTGAACATCGCTGTGTGGGGTGCGGTGCTGGCATATCTGCTGCAGATGGTTTCCTATGTGATCCTCAGGAAGAAGATGCCTGATATCAAGCGTCCGTTCACCAGCCCGTTCGGCATGCCGGGCGCGGTAATCGCAGGTTTGCTTGCATTCTGCATTTTCGTTGCCGTGCTGCTGAACCCGGATTATCGACTGGCCGTCTACGCCATGGTGGTCATCTACGTTCTCGCGACCATCTTCTTCGCGGTTTACGGACGTAAGCACCTGGTGCTTTCTCCGGAAGAAGAGTTCGCCGCTTCCGGCGGAAAGGTCGCATATAAGACTGAAGACTGACTGATTTTCTGTGATTATCGTTTCGTTTTCTTGAAATAAAACGATATCGCCAAGGCCGTGTTCATCTGGGATGCGGCCTTTTTCAATCATCGGAAATATGTAAAAAGGTCAACCAAATAGGTGGAAAACAGCGGAAATGGTTTGTTTCTGCGCTGTATCAGCCACTCAACATTACTGCGTTACCGTGTGGGTAACGCCACAGGAAGCCAACGAAAGAAGGAATCATGGCAACTCGATCAACCATCATGGACACCAATAGCTTCCGTCCGGAAATGGCGGCCGCGCTCGACCCAGAAACACGCAAACTAACCGAAGAGCGTGACGTGCTTGGTCCGGCCTACCGTTTGTTCTACCGCAATCCAGTGCATCTGGTGAAGGGCCGTGGCTCGCATCTTTGGGATGCCGACGGCGAGGAATACTTGGACGTGTACAACAATGTCGCATCCGTCGGCCACTGTCACCCGCGCGTGGTGGATGCACTTACCCAGCAGGCTTCGATGCTCAACACCCACACGCGCTACCTGCATGAGAACATCCTGCATTATGCGGAAGATATCCTCTCCACCATGCCTGACGAACTTGACCGCATCATGTTCCAGTGCACTGGTTCCGAAGCCAACGATCTGGCCATTCGCGTAGCACAGACCTACACTGGCGGCGAAGGCGTGATCGTTACCAGCGAGGCCTACCATGGCAATTCGGCACTCACCTCCAAGCTTTCCCCAGCGCTCGGCACCGCGCAAACGCTTGGCTTGACCATGCGCATGATTCCCACGCCGGACACTTACCGCTTGGTCATTGACGGCAAGCCTGCCGCGGAATGCGCCGCCGAGGAATTCGGCAACTGGATGGCTGGCGAAGTGCGCAAGGCCGTTGCCGATATGGAACGTCATGGCATCAAGTTTGCGGCATTGCTTGCCGACTCCATCTTCTCCTCCGACGGCGTGTACCCCGATCCGGTCGGCTATCTGAAGCCGGTGATCGACACCGTTCATGAACTGGGTGGCGTATGGATCGCCGACGAAGTGCAGCCGGGCTTCACTCGCACCGGCGACGCATTCTGGGGGATTCGGACGCCAAGGCATTGTTCCCGATCTGGTCACATCCGGCAAGCCCATGGCCAACGGTCTGCCCACGTCGATGATGGCCGCCCGCCACGAAGTACTTGAACCGTTCGCAGGCTCCATTCCTTACTTCAACACTTTCGGCGGCAACCCGGTATGCATGGCCGCGGCCCAGGCGGTGCTTGACGTGATGCGTGACGAAGACACCATGAGCAACGCCAAGAAGGTCGGCGCAATATTCAAGGATGCCGTCGCGTCGCTTATGCCGGCACACCCCTGCATCGGCGACGTGCGTGGCGCGGGCCTGTACATCGGCTGCGAAATCGTCAAGCCGGGCACCAAGGATCCCGACCAGCAGGCAGCGCTCGATATCCTCGAAACCCTGCGTGACAACCACATCCTCACCTCCGTATGCGGCCGTTACGGCAATATCCTCAAGCTGCGCCCGCCGCTGGTGTTCAGCGAATCCGATGTGGATTGGTTCATGGATGGATTCATGAAGACTCTGGAAACATTGAAGCTGTAAAACGACAGATAACCATAAAGAAAGGGCGCGGATATGGAAGATCATACCGGCATCGGGCGCACGCGAAGCGCTACGAGCGAACTGGTCTACCGTATCCGCGCTCGCATTCGTGAACAGGAGCTTCTTCCCGGAGAGAAACTCGGATCGGAACGGGCGCTCGCCGACAGTCTTGGCGTCAGCCGTTCCGATTTGCGCAATGCGTTGACCGTGTTGGAATCCGATCATGAAATCATCCGCAAAATCGGGCGTGCCGGAGGCATCGTCATATCGGACGGACGTTTGGAACGCAATATCAACACGGTGGAATCATTGCCGACGATCGCGCGAAGACAAGGCATGCGCGTTTCGTCGAAAGTATTGCAGGCGGTGATTGCCCCGGCTTCCGTTTCCGACGTGCGTTTGCTGCGATTGCCGGGCGAGCATCCGATGATCTACGACATTACGCGATTGCGGTATATCGAAAATCGGCCGCTTTCGTTGGAACGGTCGCATTTGCCGGCATATCTGTTTCCTCTGTTCCTTACACGCGATTTGACGACCCCGTTCTACACCATGTTCGAACGTGATTATGGCGTGTATCCGTGCAATGTCGACGAAACATTGGAATCGGTGGTCGGCGACGAGCAGGAGAACGAGCTGCTGCAGATCGAGGCGGGAACTCCGCTGATGCGCATTCACCGGATCGCCTATGCGTCGGATGGATGCCCGTTCGAGCGTGCCACTGACGTGTATATCGCTGATCGCATGCGATTCACCATGCATCATTCCGGCTATGTACGCCTGTCCGCAACGTCTACGCAGAATATGACGAAATAAGCCGGAAGATTCTTCGGTTATACGATGCGGCGGTCGGCGGCCCAGCGGGTGAGTTCGGTGCGGTTTGACAGCTGCAGTTTGCGTAGTACGGAGCTGACGTGCGTTTCCACGGTTTTGATGGAAATAAACAGTTCCGCAGCCACTTCCTTGTACGTGTAGCCGCGTGCGATCAGGCGCATGACTTCCTGCTCACGGTTCGACAAGCGGTCCAGCTCGTCATCGTGGATCGGTCCGCTTGCAGAGCCGCCCATGCCAGCCGGTGAGCCATTTTGGAAAGCGGACAGCACGAATCCCGCCAATTTCGGCGAAAACACGGCATAGCTCATGCACTTGCTTGATGGAAGAAATCAAATCATCGCCGGAAATCGTCTTTGTCACATAGCCTTGCGCTCCGGCACGAATCACCGAACCGACATCCTGCGGCGAATCAGACACCGACAGCGCCAGAAACACGGTATTAGGGGAGTATGCGCGCGATTTCACGAGAATTTCAGCTCCGCCGCCACCCTCGCCACCGGGAACATGCACATCAAGCAGCACCACATCCGGCTTCGTCTGCGCGATCATCGCCACCGATCCCTCGACATCGGCCGCTTGCCCGACGATGTCGAAATGCGGCTGCAGCGTTGCGATAACGCCCGCACGGAACATTTCATGATCGTCAACGATGGCGATGCGGATCTGCTGTTCCTGCTCGTTCATTGCTGCTCCTCGAAATGGTTGGTAGGTTGATTGCTGAATTGATTGGTACGTTGATTGTTGGATTGACGGTTATGGTGATTGGGAAAATCGGTTTGTTGTGAGTTGCTTTGCGGTTCGTGTGATTGCTGCGCATTCGTGTCGGCGGCTGCGGATGCGGGCATGTCTGCGATTGGCATATGCATGCGTACCTCCGTGCCCCATTGCGGTCTTGATACTATCTCCACTGTACCGCCGCGACGCTTGATTCGTCCGATAATCGATTCACGAATGCCAAGGCGATTCGCGGGGATGGCATTCACGTCGAATCCGTTGCCATGGTCGCGCACGAACACTTCCACCAGTTTGCTGCTTGCCTCGCAGTAGACGGAAATCGGCTCTCCTCCATGCGCTACCGCATTGATAAGCGCCTGTTGCGTGGCGTCAAGCAACGCATCGGTTTGCGCGCTTGGACGTGCGTCGCCCACCGTCACCACTTCGATCGGCTTGCCATGCGTGTCTTCCACATGTGCGGCGATTTCTTTCAAGCCGGCGTTCACGGAACGGTCAGACGTGGTGCGTTCCTGATACAGCCATTCACGCAATTCGCGTTCCTGCGAACGCGCCAGCGAAAACACCGTCTGCTGATCGTCGGCATGCAACTGAATCAGCGCCAACGTTTGCAGTACGCCATCATGCAGATGCGCGGTCATGTCGGCACGTTCCTCTTCGCGTTCCTTCGATGCGCGTTCCGTACCCAAATCGCGAATCAGCGCCATGATCCATGGCACAATCGCAAGCAATACGCCAATCAGCAGTGCCAAACCGGCGCACAGTATGCGAATCATGGAAAACGCGTCAAAATGCATGCAGGAACTGACGTACAAAGCGTATGCGGCGAAAATAATCGCAATGCCGCCAAGCATCGTCCATAACTGACCTTCTTCGGCATTGAAACGCAACCAGGAGACGCCGATGCCGACCAGACCAAGCAGCAGGGGCACAATCAGAGTGCGTTCAACACCGCCTGCGAACATGACGAAACAGATGGAAAGCAGCATCAGACCAGCTAATGCAAGCAAAGCGGGTTTTGGTGCTTTCTTCAGTGTCTGCTCAAGACTTTCGCTGGAAGATTGCGTATCGCCATGCGTTCCGTCGTTGCATGCAGTCGTATCTTCAAAAGATGGTGGTTGCGGGTGCGGACCATCTTGCGGAGCTGTAAAAGATTGATATTCCGGGGAAACGGGATATGTCCCGTACGGCATGTTGCCCCGGGAAAGCGGTGCCTGCCATGGCGAACGTTTGCCGGCAATAATGTACGTCTGCTGTATGGGGTCTCCCACGGGAAGTGCCATCCACAGGAAAATGTAAGCGATGAGCCCTGAACCGAACAGACATGTGGTGGCGAGGAAAAACAGGCGCACCCATAGCACGGCAATGCCCAAATGCATGCTGATCGCCTTGCATACGCCGGCTCCCATGCGTCCGTATGGAGGACGCATCAACGGCAGTTTGGCCGGCTGCGTCGGCAGCGGACGTCCCTCATGCAGGGCTTGATCGCAGCAGTAGCGCATATATACGGCGCTCGCCTGGTCGTATTGGCTTTGCGTATACCACGGTTTTCCTAAGGATTTCATACTTCTATTGTGCCCTGTGAGGGACGCCGTTTCAGGGCATTCATATAGTGTTCAGGGCAGATTCAGGGTGTTCCCCGATACATGTGGCATGCGCGAGTTGCTGTAATGGAACCATGAGCAATGCAAACAATGGTCCGCTGGGCGATCGCGGCAACGCAGGGCCGCAGCCTTCTGCTGGACAGCCGTATCATCGGCAGCCTGCGTACGGTTCGCCGCAACCTTCCCGCGGCGGCCGTTTCTTCGCGTGGATTCGTTCCAGCCAGGTCAAGCGTGGACATGACCGTTGGATTGGCGGCGTGTGCGATGGCATAGCACGTCGTCTTGGTTGGAATACCACGTTGGTTCGTGCGCTTATGGTGGTTGCCACACTGTTTTTCGGCGCGGGTGCCGCGTTCTATGGCCTGGCGTGGTTTGTGCTGCCGGATGAGCGCGACAATCAGATTCTTGCTGAGGATTTGATTAACGGCAAGTGGGATTGGAATTGCATTGGCGCGCTGTTGTGCTGCCTTGTTGCCATCTGTTTGCCGGGGGCAGGATGGTTTGCTTTCGCGTTGGCCGCGTTGGTGCTGTGGCTTCTGCTCAATAGGCAGATTTATGCGCCGAATGTTCGTCCAGCTCAGTGGCAGCAGCCCCCGTATGGTCAGGCTCCGTACGGTCAACCGCAATATGGTCAGCCTCAATATGGAAGTCCTTCGTACGGACAGCCGGTGCCTCCTGCATCGCCGTCTCCAACGCAATCGAATCCTTATACTCAGCCGATGCAGGCGAGCGGCGCATATAACGGGGTGGCCAACACGGCTTCGTCACCGGAATCGCAATCGCATCAGCCCCAACGCCTTCAGCCTCAACAGCCTCCATATCATGCCTACCAACAGCAGGTCAATGGTCCGGCCGCTTTTGCCACGGCCAATGTTCCTCCAACATTCACCGCTCCAGCAGCCCCGGTAGCGCAGACGCCTACGCAGCCAAGAAGGGGGCGCCGTAAGCCGGCTGGTCCACTGCTGGTATTGATGATGTTCGGTCTCACGATGATCGCATGCGCACTATGCGTATGGTGCATTATGACGTACGGCGTTCAAGGCGGGCAGCGGGGCACCGAATACACGTTGCAGGCATGCGCGGCATTCGTCGGTGGCATCTGTCTGGTGACGGGAATCGTTATTGTCGCGCTCGGATTCGCGGGCAGAAGAACGGGAGGATTGCATCCTCTGACATGGATATCCGTATTCATGTCGTTGGTCATGGTGATGGCTTTGGCGGGTTATTCGCTGTTCAGCTATCGGATTGACACGAGCATTCCCTCATCCTACAAAAGGGTCAATGTGTCGGGAATGACCACCATGGGCTCCACCGCCAGTGAAATGAGCGAATACGAGCAGGGCATCGTCGCGCAAGGCAATGATTACGCCACCGACGTGCTGCATATCGACTTAAGCGATTACGCGAAAAACAACGGTCCGCACAAAGTGGATCTTCAGGATGGCACGCAGGGCACGACTTCCTGCCCTACAGGAACGTTGAATGTGGTGGCCTCAAGCGCACAGGTCGTGGTGACCTTGCCGAACGGCTGCTGGTGGGCGTTCGGGTCTAACGGTAATTTCTATAACATCACCGATTTCGTCGGCAGTTCGGACGGGCTCACGTTGGATTCCGGCAATATCTATGTCTCGCTTATGGGCAACGATTCCACGAAATCGGTAGTGAAAAAGCGTGCGCTGGGAACTTACGATCGGAGTTGCGGCTCGTACGGAGACGAATCCGGCATCGAGGATTTCGATGATGAGACCGATACGGAAGATGGCATGGATACCGGCGCCGATTCCACTAGGACCGATTCCCCCTTCAAAGACGGGAATGTAGATAAGGCCTACCGCGAAATCTACGACAATCATCAATATTGGCCGTGCTTCACCGATGATGGCAAGGCTCCGGTCATGCCAACCGGACTGCGGATCAATACTATGGCAACGGTCGGCGGCAGCGTCGCGGTGCAGTATGCGTCCGACAACACATTGGGCAAAGCGGGAAAGGAGTGACCATGAGCGACGACAAGACCCAGGAAATGCCGGTCATGGCTGATGCCGGAGATATGCCTACCGAAACGTTGCATACCGTGGATGCGCAGTCCACGTATGACCAGTCGCAGCGCAGTGGGCGTGCAACGCAGGATGATAAGCCGCGCGTGGAATCCGCTCCAGCGCAAGGCGTTCCGACCTATACCGCTTCGGTAGCCGGTGCGAATGATGGGCGCAAGAATCGGCAGACTGGAGACGACATCATCAGACCTTCCGGAAGAAGCGGTTCGACCATCGCGCTTGGCGTGTTCACGTGCTTCATGGGGGTGGTGACGCTGCTTTGCGGCATACATGTGCCAATGAATCTCTGGTGGTGGGCCAGCGATCCGAAACAGTTCTTCGTATTCCTGCTCGGAGGCATCGGCGTGCTGCTTATCGCCGTCGCCGTGATCTGGGCGATAGTCAGCGCGGTGCGTTCAAACCGATCCAAGAATGGAGGCGATGCGGACAGCGACGATCCATTCGACGCTCCCCATAGCTCGGATGCCACGGCCTTTTCGACTGATTCGGATAAGTCGCCGGTTTCGGAACGATCGTGAGAATCAGCTGAATAGCCCCTGATATCAGCCGCACCAACGAAATCGAGGCTGACATCGCGAACAAATACGTGACCACCATGGCATGACCAAATCCAACACTTGCTTTTCCATCTTGACGTTGGATTTTGGTCGTACCATGGTGGTCATTTTTATGGTGATGTACGGGGCTTACTGCAGTTTTCAGTACTTGTCACGGTGTGTTTTCACTGTGTTTACTGTGCGGCCTCAGCCTGTGCCAAATCCTCAAATCCAGCCAAACGAACCGTATTGCGAATCGTCTCTTCGGTGAGATTGCGCCGCTCATGCCGCAAACGCTCCACAAAATCGTGGTACAACGCCACGGTACGGTCGGAATAGGTGCCCAATTCGCCGCGCAGATACGTTTCGAACGACGTGGTCTCTGGCGTATCTTCGACAGTGGTCAGCACACGCATCGCCTCGCCGAGATGAGGAAAACGCTCACGAAAATCATGCGCCCACGCCACCTGAACTGTTATGATGCCTTCCTGCAAGACGTTGCGATTCGCGGAAATCCGGGGAATATACGGCGCAATGTTTGCACAATACTCCTGTGGATATGTGGCTTGCATCATGCGACCATACTTTTCCGTCACCAAATTACGTCCAACACGGTCGGCTTCCTGCAAGTCCGACCGGTAACTGCGCAGCAATTCCTCCGGCCACGTCATGAACTGACTGGCACGCATCTGATGAAACATCGGCCAATTGCCTTGGCAGGACGCGCGGCCGCCCTCATTATTGGTTTGCTGAAACTGATTCCACTCCAGTTTGATAATGGATTCAACAAGATTTGCTGTATCGTGACCGTCTATTACATCTGAAATTACGCTGCTATTCATATGATTTCGATTCTTGATTTCGTCTGATTATTGCTCTGATTTGCAATGCTTGCGATGGATTTTTTGACTGCAGGCACGTCACAGGCTGTGCAGACAACTCGCGTCGGACTTGATATGGTTCTCAACATACGGCCGCTGCCATTCCACAAACGTTTCGTGGGATTCGGTCAATCCCTCCCGCAGCAATTCATCCACAACATCACTGCAGATGCGTTCAACAGTGGCGATAATGCGCTCCGCCGCAGGCTTCGCACCCTTGCCGCCCTCACCGAAACCGACACCACCGAAACATGCGGCGGAACTCAATCGCAATATGTCTTCCAACTGTTCGCACACGCCGGCAAGCCTTGTTGCCATACGGCGGCTCAGCTTGCGCATGGCAGCAAACTGCCATTTGTAATACGGCAGATACCCAACGCTCACCGGCTCATTGATCAGAAACACCAACGAAGCCGTGGCGTTCACGAACTCATGAATGCTCAACATCGCAGCAGCACCATCGCCACGTTGCAGCATGCGCGGCAGATGTATTGCCCCGCCTGAGCCATCATGCCCAAACGGCGGGAAATCAAGGAAAGTCGAACATCTTCCGGCATGAACTTGAACCCCCTGCCGAGTCTTGGAAAACACCCCCAACGGATCAGCGAACACCTGACCGTTTGTGGCAGTGGCCAACGTATCTTCCTGCAAACTTAGCCAAGATGCAACATCGTTCTGCGCCGGAGCCTTACGAAACAGCGTGATCCGCTCGAAAAAATCGCCGATACGAAACACGCCATCACGGCGGAACTCGCCTTGCGCACGCGGCGTAAGTGGCGATTGAGATGCGGCAAGAGCGTCGGAATTAGCCGAACCATGCCCTGCAAAATGCGGCTTGCCCTGCTCGGCAACAGTGAAATCGCGACTCAACGCATCGTAATCAGCCTGCAATTGCTCGCCAATCGCATCATAATCCTCATCGGTAAGCCACAGGCAGAAACGCGGCGCGAAATCATGATCGCGCGACAGCTCATCGTCGAAACCGAAACATTCCGAACCATAACCGACCAAACCTGCGGCAATCCGCCCCTGATATGCCGAATATGCGCCGGCAAGCAACGGTTTGCCGAGATCATTCCAGAATGCGCGAGACAAAGCAAGTCCCGAAATATGGTGAGAAATCGCAGGAATCGAAGATGCGCCGGATTCCGTCATATAGTGCGGTTCACTTGATTGCTGAGATTCGATTGATTTCGGTGAATGCTGAGATTCCAAGGATTCTTGCGATTCTTGATATTCTTGCGATTCCCGCGTTTTATGAGATGATGGCATGTGCTTATGCAACGCCTGTTTTGCCACTTCAAGATTGACTGCAGTCGTGTGATAGTAGTCGGTGTTGCGTCCGTAGCATTCCTCAATCACGCTCAACGCATGCTCATAGCCGGAAACCGCATCCTGCAGGCAGCCGGCCATATAGCAGGCCTGCGCATAGCCGGCCAGCGCCGAAGCATAATGCGCACTATGTTCCAAATGCCCGGTACGGTAGATTGTCAACGCTTTCTGGGCGTGCTGTATGGCATCGCTCGCCCAATACCGGTCCATCTGCAGGAGCAGCAATGCAAGATTGGTGTGCGTGGAGGCAACGTCGATGTCAGCGCTCGCATCGGGGGAAGATTGCTCCAACAGGTCCAGCGCCTGTTCCAGCTCGCGCTTCGCCTGATTGAGACGACCGGTTTCGCTGTACAACATGGACATATTGTTATGCAGCGCGGCCAGGCGTCGGTCGGTGGGGGAGAAGGCGGACGTGGCCGCGTCAAGCGCCTGACGGTACAGCTGTTCGGCCTCCTCGTACTGGCCTGCGGCTCGCATGCCCGTGGCCGCGTTGATCAGCGTCGTAGCCCACGCCTGCGGGTCGATTTCCTGAAGATGCAAATGATCCGCAATGCTTAACGATTCGCGGATAATCGGCAGATTGTCGGTATGGCGACCTTGCGAACGGTAAAACCCCATCGTTTCGTTCAACACCGTCAGCAAACCGGCGTCATCATGACTGTGTTCGGCTTCGGTCCGTGCCTTCTGCAGGTACGGTTCAGCCTGTTCGGGAGCCTTATGCGCATCGAAAATCGCATCAAGACCACGCAAAAATCGTTGTACATCAAATGTTGCGCATCCGTCATCGCAATTATTCATATTCAGATTGACATCACTGTCTGCCATCGCAATCCCTTCATCGGTGACTTCCATCATCTCCCGAACTGCAGACGGCATCGCAGACGGCGAAACAACGAAAGATGGGGAACATGCGATACGTCGTACAAAGAACAACGGGATATCTCATCACAATAATTGTGATGAGATATCCCGTTACATAACAGAAATAATCGAAATAACTGACTGTCGAATGTCAGACATGCACTTCGCGCATACGCTCCGTAGCACCCGTATGCGTTTCGTAACGACGCGAATAGGTGACCAGCATAATCACCGCGATCAAAGCGATCGGAGCACCGGCCAAACCGGTGTAATGGTAGTTCATGGCGGTTGCCGTCAATGCGGCGCCACCAACGATCGAACCAACCGCATTGCCAAAATTGAACGCGATCTGCACGGCCGCGCCCGCAATCAGCTCGCCGCCGCCCTCGCCGGCTTGCACCATCAGCAGCTGCTGTGGAGACGAGTTGAAGAACAGTGCGAAACCAATCAGGAATGTCAGCAGAGCGGTGGTCACATGATTGCCAGGAACGAAAAACACCAGCAACAAGCCAAGCGTGGCAATGGCCTGCGAAAGCCCGGCAGTGGCACCCGGCTTCCACAAATCAGTCAAACGACCGCCCGCAATACCACCGATCACCATGCCGAAACCAGCAAGCACCATTAACAGGGGAACCAGCGAAGAATCCCATCCACCGACCTTCTGCAGCCACGGTGAAACGTAGCTCCACCAGCAGAAAATACCGGAATTACCGCAGAACACCGCCATGAGAATAAACCACGGACCGGCGTGAGTGAGGAAACGGAACTGCCCCTTAATGCCAGCGTCCTTAATCGGCGCGACGAACGGCACCCACGCAATCACCAACACCATCGTCATCAACGCCCAAGCGGCAAGAATCGCAAACGCCAAACGCCACGACAGCATTTCCGAAAGCAATGTGCCCGCAGGCACACCCAACATATTGGCAACCGTCTGACCCGTCACCATCATTGACACGGACTGCGCTTCCTTGCCCTTATCGGCCAACGTCTTGGCGATCAGCGTGGCCGTACCGAAAAACGCGCCATGCGGCAAGCCCGAAATGAAACGAGCAGCCAACAACATGGGGGAATTGAACGAAACCGCGCTCAACGTGTTGCCGACCAGTGCGATGATCATGAACAGAATAATGAGATTCTTCGGCGGGACCTTACGGCCGAACACCAGAATCAGCGTGCCCACGCACACGCCGATCGCATATGCGGAAATATAATGGCCTGCCGCAGGAATGCTGACCTGCATGGCGGCGGCTGTCTGAGGCAAAATGCCCATCATCACGAATTCGGCGGCACCAAGAATAAAGGCGCCGGAAGCCAAAGCCAGAATGCTTCTTTTCACAGTCTCTCCTCCATGAACGGGAAGCGTGTTGGTGTGCGCAATTGTTTACGCGCTTGTGTATTACGTGCTTTTTGATTTTTCAGGTGGTTGCGTCTCACATATGCTGTTTTGCACCGCTGATGCGCTGGGAAATAAAAAAGGCGGAACCGAAGTTCCGCCTTGAGTTGTCGGGCTGGCGGGATTTGAACCCGCGGCCTCTTCGTCCCGAACGAAAGCGCGCTACCAGCTGCGCTA
>ENA-OQAY01000189-OQAY01000189.1-human-gut-metagenome-genome-assembly--contig:-NODE-189-length-17234-cov-0.882680_pt1 | contig 17234 bp, 18 predicted proteins | sample MGYA00242740_ERZ504537 | MGnify/ENA primary metagenome ERZ504537 (study PRJEB26092, sample SAMD00036272) | human gut metagenome | host: Homo sapiens | study: EMG produced TPA metagenomics assembly of... | reverse complement strand
CGGGGGAAGATGTCGCGAAGCGACAAAAAGGGGAGTCTGGCGCGGAGCGCCTGAGAGGGCAAGGATGCTGACAGAGAGACATGGATGCGGCGATCGTTTCGCTCTGACAAAGAGTCTGCCTATCGCTGTGCAGTGGCTCTGCCTCGCCGGGCTTGCCCTCTCCGTCATTGCTTTGCAATGACACCTCTCCCAAAGGGAGAGGCTTTGGCATATCGGAATATCTCTATACACCAAAGCGCCCGGCGGATCGACCCGCCGCGCTTTTGGCATTGACAGAACAATGACAGGGGAATAATTGGGAATTGGGAAATTGGAATAGGTCTTCGTTTATGCGGCCTTTGCCGGGGCAAAGACCAGAGCCTTCTTGCGGCGGTTCTGCATTGCGCGCACCACACAGCTCAGGGTGAAGTTGATGATGAAGTAGATGACGCAGGCCGTGCCGAACAACACCATGACGTCGGAGACGTTCACCGTGCCGAGACCGTTGTAAGTACCGGCGGCGCTCAGCAGCTGGCGGATGCGGGCCATCAGCTCGATGGTGGCCACGTTTGCCAGATAGGAGGAGTCCTTGATGGTGGTGATGACCTGGCTGAGCAGGGTCGGCACGATGTTGCGGTAAGCCTGCGGCAGGACGATGTAGAGCAGCACCTCAGCGGTGTTGAAGCCCTGTGCATAGCCGGCCTCGAACTGGCCCTTGGACACGCCGTTCAGGCCGCCGCGGACGATCTCGGCGATGACGGAGGAGTTGAAGAGGATGAGGGCCAGAGCGGCCTTGAACAGCAGCTTCATCTCCACGCTGGTCAGGCCGAACATCTTGCGGGCGAAGAAGCCCGGGCAGGGGCAGAACACCACGCAGATGAAGATCCAGAGCAGGTAGGGCGTGTTGCGGAACAGCTCGATGTAGGCGGTAGCAAACCAGCCGAGGATGCGGGCCGGACCCTTTTTGCAGTAGGTGCGGGCCAGCGCCAGCAGAGAGCCTACGATGAGGCCCATGATGACGCCCAGCACCGAGATGATGCAGGTGAAGGCCACGCCGCGCAGCAGGTAGAGCATGACGCCTTCTCTTGTCAGGATGGAAAGGCTTGCAGCAAGCGTCTTCATATCAGGCAGCCTCCTTCAGCTCTACTTTCTTGGCAGCGGTCTTGAGACTCGTGTTCACACGGCCCTTGCGCTCCTTGAGGGAAGCCTCCCAGCGGGCTGCCAGCGTGGACAGCGGGAAGCAGACCACGAAGAAGATGAGGCCGCAGACGATATAAGCGGGGGCGTATGCGCCGCCGGTGGAAGCACCGGTGACGAAGCTGTAGGTCACGCTGATGAGGTCCGCGCCGCCCACGATGTAGAGGCAGGAGGTGTTCTTGAAGAGGTTGACCACCTGGTTGACCATCGGAGGGAGCATCACGGGGATGCTCTGGGGCAGGATGATGTAGCCCATCCGCTGCAGATAGTTGAAGCCCTGCGCCTGTGCGGCCTCGAACTGGCCCTTCGGCACAGACTCGATGGCGGCGCGGACGACCTCGCCCATGTAAGCGCCGGTGTAAACGCCCAGTGCAATGATGCCGGTGCGGATGACGCCGAGGCTCACGCCTGCAAATGCCAGCGCATAATACAGGAAGCACAGCTGCAGCAGCAGCGGGGTGTTCTGGACGAACTCGACGTAAATGCGGGCGATGATGCGCAGCAGCTTACTGCCGCTGGTGGACATCAGGCCCAGCGCAGCGCCGATGATGAAGGCCAGCGCCAGTGCGCAGACGGCGGTCTGCAGCGTGTTGCCCAGACCCAGCAGAAAACTCTCACGATGCGTCCAGACGGTGGACCAGGACTCTAACGAAAACAAGCCAGACATGGCAAACTCCCCTTTCCCTACGCTCTCTTGGTTCTGAAAAGTCTGGGCTCAATCCAGACCGTTGTCTTTGATGAGCTGCTCGATGGTGCCATCTGCCAGCCAGCCCTTGACGAGGTCGTCGCACAGGGTGGAGAAGTCGCTGCCCTTCTTGGTAGCGACGCCATACTCCTGCGGGCTGAACTCAGCGTCAATGTAGCTGCGGCCCTCGGTCTTGTAGATGGCGAGGATGGACTTATCGACGCAGAAGCCCTGCACTTCGCCTGCGCTCAGTGCGGTGCTGATGGCGGGATAGTCGTCGTACTGACGGAAGGAGACGCCATCCTTCCAGGTGTCGGCGTTGAAGGTGTCGGCGTCGAAGTTTGCGCCGTCCAGCACGCCCTCGTCGATCATGGCCTTGACCAGAGCACGAGCGGAGGTGGAGCCGGAGGAGACGCCCACGACCTTGTCCTTCAGGTCAGCCAGACCCTTGATGCCGGTGGAGTCCTCCACCAGAACGGAAACGTAGTCGGTATAGTAGGGGGTGGAGAAGTCCCAGGTCTTCTTGCGCTCATCGGTGATGGTAAAGGTGGCCAGAACGGCGTCGATGTCGCCGGAGTCCAGCAGCTCGCCGCGGGTGGCGGCGGTAACTGTGGTGAACTCAACGTCCACGCCGAGGTGCTCTGCGATCATCTCGGCGAGGCTGTCCTCGAGGCCCTTGTACTCGCCGGTGAGGGTATCCTGAAAGCTGAAGCCCTGAACTGCGTTCTTGACGCCCACCTTCAGGACACCGCGGTCCACGATGGCCTGGGTGTCAGCGCCCAGTGCTGCGGTGGAAGCGGCTGCACTGCCGGCGGCAGAAGATGCCGTGGAGGCTGCGGTGGAGCTTGCAGAGCCGCCGCAGGCGGTCAGGGCAGCAGCAGCGCCCACCAAACCAGTGACTTTCAGAAAATCACGACGCGAGATCTTTTTCATAATAAACCACTCCTCTTTGTTTTTTCGGCCCGAGCGGCTTTCCCTGTCCGCTCCGAAAACGGCCTGTTATCAACAACGGCGTCTCACCACAACTTGTGAGCCCCTGCCGTGTCAACCTTTGTTGTTCGTCCTCTCAGCGGACGATCTTGCTCAGGAACTGCCGGACGCGCTCGTTCTTGGGGTTGGTGAAGAAGTGCTCCGGCGTGCCTTCCTCAATGATCTGGCCGTCCGCCATAAAGACGATGCGGTCGGCCACGTTTCGTGCGAAGCCCATCTCGTGGGTGACGACCACCATCGTGATGTTCTTCTCGTGTGCCAGCTTTACCATGACATCCAGCACTTCCTGAATGGTCTCAGGGTCGAGGGCCGAAGTCGGCTCGTCGAACAGGATGATCTTGGTCTGTGCGCAGAGGGCGCGTGCAATGGCGATGCGCTGCTGCTGGCCGCCGGACAGCTGCGGAGGGTAGACATCCGCTTTGTCCCGGAGGCCGACGACCTCAAGATAATGATATGCCAGCTCTTCGGCCTCTGCCTTGGTCTTGTGATGGAGCTTCATGGGTGCCAGCGTCAGGTTTTTGAGCACCGTCATGTGGGGGTAGAGGTTGAACTGCTGGAAGACCATGCTCATGTTGTCGCGGACGATCCTAGTCTTGTTCTTGTTGGTCAGCTCCTGACCGTCGATGTAGACGTGGCCGCTGGTCGGCTCTTCCAGAAAGTTCATGCAGCGGACGGTGGTAGATTTGCCGCTGCCGGACGGTCCGATAATGACCAGCTTTTCGCCCTCGGCGACCTCGAGATTCACGTCTTTGAGGACGTGCAGGTCTCCGAAGTACTTGTCAACGTGTTCGAGTTTGATCACTGTGATCCCCGCCTTTCCCTATCCTGTTCTGTCGTCCGTGCTCCAGCGCCGCGGACAGCGCATCCTGTGCGGCTTTCCCGAACCGCACACAAAAACGAAAAAACAAAAAAGGCGCAAAGTGAATCCATTCACTTAAGCGCCTTTGCTTTCGTTGGTTAAAGTATAGTCTTTTTCCGCTCGACTTTCAATCCATAAAGTGCAACAAAAATCAGAGCGGGTCAATCTGCATTTTGGAAAGCTGCACAAACATCGTACTTAAAATCCGTAAATCAGCGGGTCATCAGCAGGAGCAGCGCCGATGCGACGGTCTGCAGGATGAGCCAGCGGGCCACCACCTGCTCGTCGCTCCAGCCCATGCGCTTGCGCACATGGTCGTGCAGCGGGGTGAGGGTGTTCTTGAGGATGCTGATGTGGAGGAAGCGCTTGAAGCTGATCTTCAGGATGCCGAGGCTGCCGTCCACGATGAACACCAGCGCCGCCAGCAGGAAGGCGAACGGGTGGCCGCACTTGAGGGCCAGGATGGCGAGGAAGAAGCCCATGGCGCGGCTGCCGGCGTCGCCCATCAGGAGGCTGGGAAGGCTTTGCGTTGGACCACAGGTAGGCCAGCAGTGCGCCGATAAAGACGATGGCAGCGGTGGAGTAGTCCCCCAGCTCCTCGCCGTAAGCCAGCAGGAAGGTGCCGATGCTCACCACCGCGAGGCTGGCAGACAGGCCGTCCACGCCGTCGGTGCAGTTGACCACGTTGATGCTGGCCCAGATGAGGATGACGATGAGCAGCAGGTAGAGCGGATAGGCAATGGTGAAGGTGGTGCTCAGGAAGTTGACGCTCGTGCCGTTGAAGTTCAGGTAGGTAACACCTGCCACCACGGCAATGACGAAGTCGATGAGGCCCTTCTTGTACTCGTTCCACGCCGTCTCGGAGGCGTCGTCAAAGTAGCCCGACAGCATGGAGGCGATGAGCAGGACGGTATAAATAAGGTACTCTACCTTAAAAGGCACCACCGCCAGCGTCACCAGCGCGATGCAGAGCACGAAGATGAGTCCGGAACCCCGGGCCTTGCCCTTGGAGAGCTCGCCGTTGACGGCGAAGGCACGGCCATGGTCGTGGGGGGAGCTTGTCGTGGAAGACCGAGTCCATCAGGGCGGTCAGGGCAAACGCCAGCAGGAACGCCAGCGCGTCCACGGTCTGCTGGCCGGTAGCTGAAATAAGCTGCAGCATATTTTGAACCTCTTTCAATGATATTCTTCTTACTCCGAGAGTGTATCACGCCAGAGCCAAAAAATCAATCGCCCGGTTTGACAATCTTCCTCCCCGTGCCTATAATAGTAAGGCAGCTTATCAACACAGAAAACAGGAGACGACATGACACTTTCTTTGGAGCAGCTCTCGGCCCGGATGCGGCAGGGCGAGGACGTCCCGCTGTCCGACACGGCCCGCATCGCGCTGGCGCTGAGCATCCCTTCCATTCTGGAGCAGCTTGTGGTCACGGCGATGGAGTACATCGACGCCGCCATGGTGGGCCACATCGGCGCAGAGGCCACCGCCGCCATCGGCATCGTCAGCTCGAGCACCTGGCTGCTCCACGGCATCCTTGTGGACTGTACACCGCGTTTTCGATCCAAATCGCCCAGCACCTCGGGGGCCGACCGCCAGCAGGATGCCCGGGGGCGTGCTGCGGCAGTCCATGCTCTTCAACCTCATCCTGGGTCTGGGCGCTGCGGCTTTCGGCGTCGGCATCAGCCGCTTCCTGCCCGGGTGGCTGGGGGCGGACATCTCGCTCCAGGCCAATTCCAGCGCCTACTTCGCCATCTGGTCGGCGGCCCTCCCCTTCACGATGGCCATGGGAATGTACACAGCCATGCTCCGTGCCACCGGCGACGCCCTGACGCCCAGCCTGATCAGCTTGCTGGTCTGTGCGCTGGACGTGGTATTCAACTTCTTCCTCATCAATCCCACCCGGCAGATCCTGCTCTTCGGCCAGAGCGTCACAGTCTGGGGTGCCGGCCTCGAAGTCCCGGGTGCGGCGCTTGGCACAGCGCTTTCCACGACCATCGGCGGTCTGCTGGCGCTGGGCGTCCTGCTGCTGCGGGACGGCCCGCTTTGCATCCGAAAGCCCGGAGCTGGCGCATCACTTCCGCCTGTCTGCGCAATCTCTGGCGGGTGGGTACACCGCTGGCCGCGGAGCGTGCGGCCCTCTCGTCGGCGCAGGTGCTGCTCGTCCGTATCGTCTCGGGCCTCGGCACGGTGGCCATCGCGGCCAACAGCCTCGGCGTCAGCGCCGAGGGCCTCTGCTACATGGCAGGCTACGGCATTCAGGACGCCTCCATCGCCCTCATCGGGCAGGCCGTCGGCGCACACCGCCGGGATATGGCGAAGCGGTTCGCCTGGCTCTGCACCATGATGGGCATCGGCATCATGGCACTGTCCGGCGTGGGGCTCTGGCTCTTCGCCCCGGCCCTTATGGGCATCTTCACGGCAGATGCCGCCGTCATCGCGCTGGGTGCGCAGGTCCTCCGCATCGAGCTTTTGCAGAGCCGATGTTCGGAGCCAGCATCGTAGCAAGCGGCGCGATGCAGGGCGCAGGCGACAGCACAGGCTGCTTCCTGCTGAACCTGTTCAGCATGTGGGGCGTCCGGCTCACCCTCGCCTTCCTGCTGGCTCCCCGGCTGGGCCTCGTGGGCGTCTGGGCCGCCATGTGCATCGAGCTCTGCATCCGGGGCGCGCTGTTCCTCATTCGGCTTGCAAGGGGCAAGTGGCTCGATAAAGGAGCACTGCAATAAAAAAATAAACCTCTCCGTCATCGCTTCGCGATGCCACCTCTCCTACCGAGGAGAGGCCTTGGCAAAACCGGGAACTTTCCCTTTTCGCCAGAGGCTCCCCTCGATAGGGGAGCTGGCAAAGCCAAAGGCTTTGACTGAGAGGTTTTTCTTTTAATTACTTCCGGCCATGCAGGATGGGAGACAGGGGCTTATAGATGACCATGCAGAGCACGGCGTCCAGCAGACCCTTGACCAGCGTGAAGGGCAGGTTGAAGATGACGAGGCACTTCATGAGGCTGTCGGCAGAGGGCAGGATGGCCTGATACATGCCGAGGATGGCCTCCAGCGGCATGTGGTAGAACTCCACATAGGCCGGGTAGGTGATGAAGTAGTTGGAGGGCACACTGAAGACGGCCATGGCGGCGGCACCCGCTAGCGCGCCGAGGATGGCGGTCTTGCGGCTCTTATGATGCTTGTAGATGAAGCCCGCCACAGCGGAGAAGACAGCGCCCAGCATAAAGTTGCACAGCTCGCCGACACAGGCAGTGCTGGTACCCTTGACGACGATGTGGAGCAGGTTCTTCATGAAGCTGATGGCCACGCCGTACACCGGGCCGAGGGCGAACGCGCCCAGCAGGGCGGGCAGGTCGGAGAAGTCCATCTTGACGAAGGACGGGATGAGCATCGGGACGGGGAACTCGATGAACATCAGGATGAACGCCACTGCGCTGAGCATGGCGGCAACGGTCAGGTTGTGGGTCGTGTCTTTTCTCATAATTTTCCTCCCGGGGCGGCTGCCCCATTCAAATAAAGACTGGAAAGCCCTTTTCTCGCTCGCCGGAACCGGGAAGACAAATGAAAACGCGCCCTGCCATAGCTTACACTATAACAGGGCGCACAAACAAATCAAATTGCCTGCCGTTTCTTGCATCCGGACTATACCGTTGGCCCCGGAGTCTCACCGGGTCAGCACTCTTTGGGAGTGGTCGCGGGCTGTACCGCCAGTGGGGAATCGCACCCCGCCCTGAAACGAACTTTCTTCGCAGAGTATAACGCGGCAGGTTTGTCTTGTCAAGCCCTTTTATGCATTTTTTAACAAGCCTCTCCCGATTTGCACCGCTGGCTGTAATATGATATACTGATTTTATTATTCGTCAGGAAGGTATCTGTTTCTATGCTTTTCACCATCAACGATCTCGGCTTTTCCATCGCCGGACTGCTGCTGGAAGGCTGGCTGGCCTTTGCAGCCCGGTGCGTCTGTGCGCTGGCCCTGCTGTTCATCGGCTGGGTCGTCAGCCGCTGGATGCAAAAAAGCCTCTTCCCCCGCCTGCTGAAACGCAGCTGGCACTTTGCCTTTACGCACCCCCTGCTGGAAAGCTTCGCCCGCCCCGACGGCCCGCATCGCGTGGTACACCGGCATGTATCTGGCCCTGCGCAGCCTGCCCTGGGCCATCCCCGGCCTTGCGGCCCTGCTGCTCAAAGCCTATCGGATGATGCTGGTCTTCCTCATCGGTACCGGCTTCTACCACGCTTCCGGCATCGCGGCTCTGCTGCTGGCCTCGTCCAGCGAAGAAGTCCGCACCAACCGCACCCTGCTCACCCTGCTGGATAAAGTCTACAAAGTAGCCGTCGTCGTGCTCTGCGGCGCGACCATCGCACAGGAGAGCGGCCTGCCCGTGGGCAGCGTCGTGGCCAGTGCCGGTCTTATCGGCCTTACGATCTCTCTGGCCGCACAGGATATGGCCAAGAATTTCTTCAGCGGCGTGGTCATCCTGCTGGACAAACCCTTCTCCATCGGCGACTGGATCACCGTCGGCGACGTGGAGGGCGAAGTGGTGGACATCAACTTCCGCTCCACGAAAGTCCGGGCCGTGGATAACTCCATCTACATCCTCACCAACAGCACCGTCAGCAGTGCCACCATCAACAACGCTACCCTCCGCAACAAGCGGCTCTACCGCTTCACGCTGGGCGTCACCTACGACACCACCCGACCCCAGCTGGAAAAGCTGATGGCCGACCTCGACGCCATGCTCAAGGCCAGCCCCGACACCTACGAGGACACCGCCTTTGTCCGGATGACCGGCTTCGGCGACTCGAGCATCAACCTGATGGTCTCTGCCTATCTGCGCACCGCCGACCTCGGCGTGTTTTTGCGGATGCAGAACGATCTGAACCTCAACATCATGGACGTGATGAAGGCCGACGGCGTGGATTTCGCATTTCCCTCCACGACGGTCTACCTCGCAAAAGAGAACTGACAGCAAAAAAGCCGATGCAGCTGCATCGCTTTTTTGCTACAGCGCAATATCCAGCGCCATCATGAGGGCGAACCCCAGCACCACGCTGATGACGCCCGCCGGTTCGTCCTGCTCCACGGCTTCCGGTATCATCTCCTGAGCCGTCACACAGACCATGCACCCGGCGGCGGCGCTCATGAGCCACGGCAGAGCCGCGCTCACCCAGCCCGCGAGAGCCAGCGCCAGCAGCGCCCCCAGCGGCTCCACGAGGCCAGACGCCGCACCGGCGCAGAAGGCTTTCCATCTCCCCTGCCCGGCCTGCGCCAGCGGCAGGCTCACCGCCGCGCCTTCCGGGATATTCTGCAAGCCGATGCCCAGCGCAAGGGCCAGCGCCCCGCTGACGGCCTCCGGCTCACCCTGCAGGGCCAGCGCCGCCGCAAGTCCCACCACCATGCCCTCGGGCAGATTGTGGAGGGTCACGGCCAGCACCACCCGGCCCATCCGGCCATGCTCTTTTGACCCGGTGTGCATCAGCCGCCCGGCAGCCTCTTCCAGCCGCAGCAGACCCACAGCACCCAGTATCAACCCCGCCGCCGGGGCCAGCCAGACCGGCAGCGTCCCGGCCTCCGCCCTCTCGATGGCAGGCAGCAGCAGGCTCCACACGCTGGCGGCCAGCATGATGCCCGCCGCCATGCCGCAGAGCATCCGCCGGGTGCGGGGCTCGTCGGCCCGACGCACTAAGAAGACCCCCGCCGCTCCCAGCGCCGTACAGAGCGCCGGCAGCAGCAGGATGACCGCCGCAAACAGATAGATGTTCACATTGCATTCCCCCTTCCCACCGATGTATGCGAAGGGAGGGGGGAATGTTCAGCTCTCCTCAAAAATCGCTGTCGTCTGCGCTGTCATCCGAGAAGTCGCTCTCGAAAGCATCTTCATATCCGGGGAGAATTTAGGCTGGGAGAGGGTGCAGCCCGTCCGTTTCTGACGCACAAAAAGACTGCCGTGCATCGTCTTTCTGCACGGCAGTCTTGTCAAATCGGATCTTCAGTTGCGGTAGCAGCGGTCCTGGCCTACCAGCCAGTCCTCGCACAGGCGCTCGGCCTCTTCCCGGCTGCAGCTCACACAGCGGAACAGCCGCCCTTTCAGCGAGCAGTAAGAATAGCGAACTTTCGGCACCCCATTTGCATCCCGGAATGATTCCCATCGTTCCTGTCCCGGCATCAAATAGCTTTGTTCCATAGCTTTCGCGCTTCCTTTCCGGCTGCTCCGGCAGCACAACGTGTTTATTTTATCACGTTTTGGCCGGAAGGGCTATTCGCTCTTTCCACAAAAAGCGCTCTGCATTTTATGGGAGAATGTGCATTGACAAACCGCGATTCAACAGTGTTTCTTTTTCTTCCAGACAAAATACCCGGCGTATAGGGCGAATGCCGCCAGCGCTGCCAGCGAGACTTTGCTGGCCAGGGAATAGCCGTCGGCTGATAGACGAAGTCGATGGTGTTCTCCCCCGCCGGGGCCAGGACGGCCATCAGCCCCTCGTCCACCCGGATGACATCAGTCTCTTCGCCGTTGACGTAGGCCGTGAATCCATCGTCGTACGGTACGGAGAAGAAGACGAGGTCGTCCTTCTTCAGCGTGATCTCCGCATGGAAGCCGGAGTTGGTCATCTGGAAGGTGCTGCAGGCCGAGGCGCGGCGGTCGGCGCAGTCAGAGACGTAGGTGTCGTACCACAGGTCGTCCAGCTTTGCTTCAGGCAGCTTCTCGAGGTACTTGCCGTAGGTTTCGGCGTCCTCTTCGCTGAGCACCAGCGCCCGCATCAGGAGGTTCGCGCGGGTATTTTTAACGGTCGTCTCGTAGGACTCCTCCGTAATATAGTAGTCGTAGGTAAAGCCCATGGGAACGTAGTTCTCGTTCTCGTAGAGCATGAAGCCGTCTTTGGTGTCGTAATAGCTCCATCCGTCGTCCGCAGCGGCGAGGAAATCTTCCTGCTTTTCGGGCGTGGTGATGAGGTATTTCACGCTCAGCAGACCCCGCAGGGCGTAGTTGGAGATGTCCGGCTCACTGCGGACATCCCGCTTGACGCCCAGTGCCGGGTAGAAGCTGAGGATGCTGGGCGCGGCCGTGCTGCCGAAATATTGCAGGCTGCTCTTGTCGAGCCAGAGGCCGAGGTTGTCGTGGGTCTTGTAGGTATCCACGCGCCAATCTCCCTCGGGCAGGTCATCCTTGAGCTTGATGGCAGAGGTGTACTGCTCCACAAGGTCGCTGTCGGTGTGCCACTGGCCGAACTTGCCGATGCCGATGTGTACCATGCTGAACGCGCAGGCAAAGGCCAGCACCACTGCCGTCATCCGACGGGCAAAGGCCTGGCTCCCCCGCCAGCGGCGGCAGAGCAGGCGGTACAGAATAAGACCGCCGATGCCGAAACTCAGGACGGCGGCATACTGGCCGGGGTTCTGCAGCACACCCAGCGACCATTCTTTGGTGTCGCCGTCCTGCACCGGCACCAGGGCAAACGCCAGCGTCGCGGCCATCAGCCAGCCGATGCCGCGGACCGGGGCGTCCAGCTCGTCGGCAGAGATGTCGGGGCTTTCCAGCGCACTGGCCGTCATGGCGCAGAGGATGAGCACCGGCATATAGTACCACCGGGCGTAGTAGCTGGAATTGAGGGCGTAGAAGGCGCTGTTGAGCACCGGCACCAGCGCGAAGATGGCGCAGGTGGCGACGATGCGCTTTTTGCTGTCGCCCTTCCGCGCCCGCCAGTAGCCATCGCGCCGGCCAGACTGCACAGGGGCAGATAGGCCGACATGCTTGTCCACTTGATGATGCCCTCCGACCAGATGGAGGTGATGTAGGGCGAATCGGGCGGTAAGATCCAGCTCAGCAGGATGGCCAGATACTGCTGCACCTTCGAGTAGGTCAGAAAGCCCCAGCCCGACGACAGGTCGATGGTGCGGGGGTTCTGCAAAATGCTGAGCACCGCCGGCCAGAGCAGGACGAAGCCCAGAGCCGCGCCCAGCAGGCTCTCAAACGCCAGCCGGACGAAGAGGCGGACATTCATCGGGAAATCTTTCGTCGTCAGCTTGCAGATGAAGTAGATGACGAGGAAGAGGACCTGTCCGATGAAGAAGAAGTAGTTGTTGAGCAGGTTGACGCCCACCCAGAACGCGAAGAGGCCGTAGTGCTCTTCCTGCTCGTAGAGCGTTTCGTCCAGCGCCCAGAGCATCCACGGAAAGAGGGCCACCACGTCGATAAAGTGGTTGAAGAAGACATTGTAGATGCTGAAACCCGAGAAGGCATACAGGCAGGCGCCCAGCACCGCGTGGTCGGAGCGGCGGACATAGCGGCAGAGGTAGCGGTAAGCGCCGCCGCCCGCCACGGCAAATTTCAGCACCAGCAGCGGCACCATGAGGTAGGGCAGCCAGTTCTGGGGGAAGATGAGGGACAGCCAGAAGAAGGGCGAACCGTACAGGTAGAACGAGTAGGCGTTCATCGCGCCGCTGCCCAGATCGGTGGCCCAGGAGAAGGTGCTGCTGGCCGCACCGGCCATGCCGTCCGGGTAGCCTGCCCCCTTGATAAAACCGTTCATGTAGCGGTAGAAGCTGATCTGCTGGCTGTTGAAATCGCCCGCGTAGTGGAAAAATCCGCCGTCGATGATATAGAACGGCAGAAAGAATATCGCCGCCGTCAGCGCACAGAGCAGCATGGTGCGGAGCATCTGGTCCCGCCGCCCCGGCATATTGAGCAGCCGGGCATTTCCGGTCTGATTTTTTGAATCGTCCATTGTCTATCCTCTTTCCCCGCCCGGAGGGGCGGCACAGGCCCATCGCCTGCATCGTTCTCGCGTTCCAGTATAGCACGCGGCTGTGTGGAAAAAAAGAATTTTCGTGTTTTGCTTGACATTCGCCCGCCGGGCGGGTATAACCCTCTCAAAGACACTTCAAGGAGGCCGACATGAAGCTATACCCGTTCAGCGCCCTTCTGGCGCGGATGAAGTACATCACCCGGTGGAGTCTGATGCACTCCACCCGCCCGGAATCCCTCAGTGAGCACACCTGCGACACTGCCCTGCTGGCCCATACCCTCTGCCTCATCGCGCGGCGGTACACCGGCACGCCCTGCCGCCCCAAGACGGTGGCGGTGGCGGCGCTCTATCACGATGCACCCGAGATCATCACCGGCGATATGCCCACGCCGGTCAAGTACAGCAGCCCCGGCCTGCGGGACGCCTACAAGGCGCTGGAGACCGAGAGCGTGGATTCCATGACCCGTCTGCTGCCGCCGGAGCTGGCCGAAGAGATCAGCCCCTTCATCACCGGCAGCCTGCTGACCGCCGAGGAAAAGCGGCTCCTGAAAGCCGCTGACCGGCTCTCGGCCCTCGTCAAGTGCATGGAGGAGCAGCGCAGCGGCAACCACGAATTTGACGCCGCGCTTCGTCAGCAGCGGGAGGCACTGGAAGGGATGCACTGCCCCGAGGCCGACTGGTTCATGGCGCACTGCCTTCCCTGCTTCACCCAGAACCTCGACGAGCTGACCCGCAGCGAATGATCACGGGAAGGGGACTTCCCGCACGTCGTCCGGGTCCAGCCCGGCCTTGCGCTGCTCTTCGAACACCGCCGTGATAAGCTCGTCCAGGTCTTCCAGACGGGACAGGGTGCAGCAGTAGCGGCGGAGGGCGGCAGCGCCCTTGAGGCCCTTCATATAGTGCATGGTCTGGGCGCGGGCCTGAGGCATGGCGGTGTATTCGCCTTTTTGTTCCACCATCTCTTCCACCTGACGGCGGAGGGCGTTCATCCGGGCCTGCAGATTCGGCTCCTTGGGCGTCGGCAGGCCCTCGATGGCGGCGTTCACCCGCTCGAAGAGCCACGGATCCCCCAGCGCAGCACGGGCGATCATGACGCCGTCGCAGCCGGTGCGCTGCATCATCTCCACGGCATCTTCTGCCGTGTGGATGTCGCCGTTGCCCAGCACAGGCACCTTCACCGCCGCCTTGACCTTGGCGATGATGTCCGGGTCGATGCCTGGGGTGTACATCTGCTCCCGGGTGCGGGCGTGGACGGCGATGAGTTCAGCCCCCGCCTGCTCGCAGGCTTTGGCGCACTCCACCGCCGTGATGTGGTCGGCGTCCCAGCCTTCCGCATCTTGACCGTTACCGGGCGGGTGGTGTGGGCCTTGACCTGCTCGACGATGCGGCCGCAGAGGTCGGGGTCCAGCATCAGCTTGCTGCCCGCGCCGCCCGAGACGATCTTCGGGGCCGGGCAGCCCATGTTGATGTCCAGAAAGTCGAACTGATATTCTTCTATAGCCGCTGCGGCCTCGCCCATGATCTGGGGCACCTCGCCGAAGATCTGCACGCCGTAGGGTGCGCCGTTGGGTTCGGCTTTGAGCAGGCTGACTGTTTGTGGTCGTGGTAGACCAGCGCCCGGCTGGACACCATCTCGCTGACCGTAAATCCTGCGCCGTGCTGGGCCATCAGCCGGCGGCAGGGCGCGTCCGTAAAGCCCGCCATCGGGCCAAAAACTGCCCGGTGGGGCAGGGTGATATTTCCGATTTTCAGAGAATCCATCTTATCCCTCGTTTTGCTTGACAATGGCTTGCAAAAGCTCTATACTATAAACAAGAAAGGCACTGTCTGCGAATGGTCAGCGTCCTTCCGGCGTTAAGTCAAAAAGAATGACCGCAGCTTGTCAGGGCGTGGCGGTCATTTCTTTTTGCTGTTAAAAATGGTCCAGCTGATCTGAAACGTGATGTAGATCGCTCCGCCAAGAAGCGAGAGCAGCAATACGACCTGTTCAAACGTCATGGAACATCCCCCCTTTCGCACCATGCGTCAGGGGATAGCAAAAAGTTCACCTCCCCGGCGCAGGGCCGGAAGGGCGTGACCACCTACATTGCAGACAGTACCTTGCTGCATCGGCAGCACCTATAGAATATCATATTTCCCGCACGAATACAACACCCCGGCTGCCTGCAGGCCGGGGTGTTCGTCTTGTCTATCGCAATTTCTCCTGCTATACTTAGGGCAAAGGAGCGGCGGGCGGACCCCCGCCGGAGAAATGGCTATGGAGTATCGTGATTGGACGAAAAAAGACGGCAGCGGGCGGGACATCTCCACCTCCCTGCTGGGCTACGGGTGTATGCGCTTCCCCACCCTGCCGGATGGCCGCATCGACGAAGTGCGGGCCGAAAAGCTGCTGAACACTGCCCGGGAGGCGGGCGTCAACTACTTTGACACCGCTTTCCCCTACCACGGCGGTGAGAGCGAACCTTTCGTGGGCCGGGTCATTGCCAAGTGGCCTCGGGAGAGCTTCTACCTCGCCACCAAGCTGCCTCTGTGGAGCTGCAAGACCCTCGACGAGGCCAAAGACATCTTCGAGAAGCAGTTTGAGCGGCTGGGCGTGGACTACATCGACTTCTATCTGCTGCATTCCCTGCACAAAGCCCGCTACGATGCGGCCAAAGAGATGGGCATCGTAGACTGGCTCTGGGAGCAGAAGGCTGCCGGGCGCATCCGGAATTTTGGCTTCTCCTGCCACGACAATGCGGCGGGCTTCGAGCACATCCTGCGCAACCAGCCGTGGGACTTCTGCCAACTGCAGTACAACTACCTCGACACCGACGACCGTGCCGAGGAGATCGCAGGCGACCGGGGCTATGCTCTTACCGAAGAACTGAATGTTCCCCTCATCATCATGGAGCCCATCAAGGGCGGTACGCTGGCACAGCTGCCGCCGGACGCTGCCGCGCCGCTGAATGCACTGGACGCAGACGCCAGCGCGGCCTCGTGGGCGCTGCGCTGGGCGGCCAGCCACAAAAATGTGAAGGTCGTCCTCTCCGGCATGAGCGCAGAAGACCAGCTGGACGACAACCTCGCCACCTTCGGAGATTTCCGCCCCATGACCGACGCCGAGAACGCCGCCATCCGGCAGACTGCCGACGTCCTGCGCAGCCACATCAAAATCGGCTGCACCGGCTGCCGCTACTGTATGCCCTGCCCCATGGGCGTGGACATTCCCGACAATTTCAGCATCTGGAACAAGCTCGGGATGTTCGGCAATAAGGACGCCATCCGCCAGCAGTGGACAGCCTGCTTCCCGGATGCCGAAAAGGCCATTCACTGCGTCCGCTGCGGCAAGTGTGAGGCCGTCTGCCCTCAGCATCTGCCGATTCGGGACTCTCTTGCAAAGCTCCAGACGGAACTTGACAATTTATAATGAGTGAAAGCGGGCGCTCCTCTGTCTCTCCGGACAGGTGGAGCGCCCGCTTTTTGCTTAACCTACGTTGATGTGACCCACCGGGAGGACTTTGCGCTTGTTGTCGTCGGGCTTTGCCGTCAGGCTGATCGCCAGCGACACTGGGCCGACGCGGCCCATGAACATACAGGCCATATACAGCAGCTTCGCGCCGGTGTTCAGCTGCCCAGTGACACCCACCGACAGGCCCACCGTACCGAACGCCGAGCAGGACTCGAAGATGCAGTCGATGACTGACACCGTCTCTGCGGTGTTGTAGTACACCACGACGGCAGAGCCGAACGCCGCCACCGCGCCGATGACGATGATGGTCAGAGCGCGGTAGACCGTCTTGGACTCGATGTGGTGGCCGCCGATGACGCAGTCGTCGCGGCCCTGTGCCACGCTGCGGATGGTCAGGATGAGCACTGCGAAGGTCGTCACCTTGACGCCGCCGCCCGTCGAACCGGGGGCCGCACCGATGAACTGCAGCACGCTCATCAGCAGCTTGCTGATGGGGCTGCAGGCCGCGAGGTCGATGGTGTTCATACCCGCAGTACGGGTGGACACCGACTGGAACAGCGCCGCCATGATCTTGCCCGGGACGGACAGGCCGCCCATCGTCCTGGGGTTCGACCACTCGAGCAGGGCCAGCAGCACCGCGCCGCCCACCCAGAAGATGGCCGAGAACTGCAGCACGACTTTCGCGTGGAGGGAGAGCCGCCGCTTTTTGCGGTACTCCGCCAGCTCCACCCAGACCATGAAGCCCAGACCACCGGCCATGATCATGAACATGATGACAGCCTGCACATAGTAGTTGTTGACGTACGGTACCAGCGAGGAGTAGGCGCCAAACCGTCCGAAGAGGTCAAAGCCTGCGTTGCAGAAAGCCGAGATGGCCGTGAACACGCTGACCCACACACCCTCTGCGCCGAACTGCGGCACGAATGCGAAGAGCAGCAGCACGATGCCCACGGCCTCGAAAGCCGCCGCCAGCTTGATGACGATCTTCAGCACCTCAGTGGCCTTGGACAGGCCGTCTGCCGAAACGCTCTCGCCCAGCAGCCGCAGGTCGCGGAATCCCATCCGCCGCCGGGCCGCCAGCGCGAAGAAGCTGGTGAGGGTGACAAGGCCGAGGCCGCCCACCTGAATGAGCATCAGGATGATCACCTGCCCGAACAGCGAAAACTGGCTCCATGTATCCCGCACGACGAGGCCCGTCACGCAGGTGGCACTGGTAGCGGTGAACATGGCGTCGATGACGCCCAGCCGCCCCGTCCTGCTGGAAATGGGCAGGGTAAGCAGCAGCGTACCCACCGCGATGACCAGCAGAAAGCTGATGCAGATAGTCT
>ENA-OQAY01000188-OQAY01000188.1-human-gut-metagenome-genome-assembly--contig:-NODE-188-length-17261-cov-1.308159_pt1 | contig 17261 bp, 17 predicted proteins | sample MGYA00242740_ERZ504537 | MGnify/ENA primary metagenome ERZ504537 (study PRJEB26092, sample SAMD00036272) | human gut metagenome | host: Homo sapiens | study: EMG produced TPA metagenomics assembly of... | reverse complement strand
CCTGCAGGGCGTGTCCGGCAAGGGCAAGACCCTGAACATGGACGCCGAGACCATCGCCAAGATCTTCGACGGCAAGATCACCAAGTGGAACGATGACGCCATCAAGAAGCAGAACCCGAAGGTCGATCTGCCTGACCTCGACATCACCGTGGTGCACCGTTCCGACAAGTCCGGCACCACCAAGAACTTCCTGAGCTACGTCAAGGACGCCGCTGGCGACGCATGGAGCTACGACCTCGGCGAGAACTGGCCGAACGAGGTCGGCCAGGGCGCCAAGGGCACTTCCGGCGTGATCTCCACCGTGCAGCAGGCTGACGGCACCATCGGTTACGCCGATGCCTCCCAGGCCGGCGATCTGGGCACCGTGGCCGTGAAGGTCGGCGACGATTACGTCCCGTTCTCCGCTGAAGCCGCTGCCAAGGTTGTGGACGCCTCCCCGCTCGACGATTCCGCCAAGGGTGACAACCGCGTGGTCGTCAAGCTCGACCACAACACCACCGAGAAGGGGCGCCTACCCGATCGTGCTGGTCTCCTACGACGTCGCCTGCCCGGCATACAAGGACGCCAACACCGCCAAGTTCGTCAAGTCCTGGCTCACCTACGTGACCAGCGACGAAGGCCAGCAGACCGCCGCTTCCGCAGCCGGCTCCGCTCCGATGTCCAACACCCTGCGTCAGAAGGTCGTCAAGTCCATCGACGCCATCAAAACCAAGTGAGCCCATCACAGTGGGGCGATCGCTTTCGGTGATCGGTGACTGACCGTAGGTTTCAGGCCGCAGCCGCGTAAAAAACGGCTGCGGCCTGAAACGATACCTACGGACGATACGCAAAACCAGAAAAATCGAAAGCAATCGCAAGCAAACCAAAAGGAGAACCCGTGAGTTCGCAAAGCAAAACGGCACAGCAGCCGGTGAGCGGCAAGAACGCGGATAAGGTGTTCAAGGGCGTGGCCTACGCCTGCGGCATCCTGATCCTCGTCGTGCTCGCCGCGGTCGCGCTGTTCCTGCTGTTCCGCGCGTGGCCGTTGATCGGCGGTGACCAGAAGGCCAACAGCGCGACCATCAGCAACTTCACCGGCGGCAAGGCTTCCAGCTTCTGGGGCTACGTCGGACCGCTGCTGTTCGGTACCGTGCTGATTTCCGCCCTGGCACTGCTGATTTCCTTCTTCGTGTCGGTCGGCATCGCACTGTTCATCTCGCATTACGCGCCGAAGAAGCTCGCCACCGCCCTGAGCTATGTGGTCGATCTGCTCGCCGCCATCCCGTCCGTTATCTACGGTCTGTGGGGCGGTCTGGTGCTGGTGCCCGCCATCTACCCGTTCTGGAATTGGGTGGCCAAATACCTTGGCTGGATTCCGATTTTCGCCGGTCCCGCCGCCAATCCCTCCCGTACCGTGGCCACCGTGTCCGTGGTGCTGGCCGTCATGATCCTGCCGATCATCACCTCCATGTCCCGCGACATCTTCCTGCAGACCCCTCGCCTTCAGGAAGAGGCGGCTCTGGCCCTCGGCGCCACGAAGTGGGAAATGGTCAAGCTCGCGGTCCTGCCGTTCGGCAAGTCCGGCGTCGTGTCCGCCTCCATGCTCGGCCTCGGTCGTGCGCTCGGCGAGACGATGGCCGTGCTCATGATCCTGTCCCCGGGCCTCAACTACTCCGTCAAGCTGCTGCAGGCCTCGCAGAACCAGACCATCGCCGCGAACATCGCCGCGCAGTATCCGGAAGCCAACGATCTGGGTGTTTCCGTGCTGATCGGCACCGGCCTGGTCCTGTTCCTGATTACCTTCGTGGTGAACTTCATCGCTCGTAAGCTCACCGAGAAAGCGAGTGTGTGATGACCGCCGCAAATAACGACGCTTCGCCGATGGACGGCGCTCCCGTCATCGACTTCGACAAGTTCAAGCCGACCCGTTCCTTCACCTCAGCGCGCAAGCGCAAGGACTTCGCCATGAAGGCGCTCATCTCGTGCGCGTTCATCGTGGCGTTGATCCCGCTGTTCTCGGTGCTGCTCACCACCATCATCAACGGCGTCAAGAGGCTGAACCTCAACTTCCTGAGCTACAACATGACCGGCGTGGTCGGCGGCAACCCGACCCCGTCCGGCGGCTACGGCGGCATCCTGCACGCCATCATCGGCACGCTGGAAATCACCTTCGGCGCCATGCTCATCTCCATCCCGATCGGCCTGATGTGCGCCGTGTACCTGGTGGAATATCCAACCGTGGCAAGCTGGCGCAGGTCATCACCCTGCTGGTCGACGTGATGAGCGGCATCCCGTCCATCGTCGCAGGCCTGTTCGCCTTCTCGATGTTCACGATTCTGATCGGCCCCGGCACCATCAACGGTTTCGAAGGCTCCGTCGCACTTTCCCTGCTGATGCTGCCGACCGTGGTCAAGTCGTCCGAGGAAATGCTCAAGATCGTGCCGCACGATTTGCGCGAGGCCTCGTACGCCCTGGGCGTCACGAAGCAGCGCACGATCACGAAGATCGTGCTGCGCACCGCCCTGCCGGGCATCGTTTCGGGTGCGATTCTCGCCGTCGCCCGCGTGATCGGTGAAACCGCTCCGTTGCTGATGACCGCAGGCTACATCGCCTCCACGAACGTCAACCTCTTCTCCGGCCAGATGACCACGCTTCCGGTGTACGTCTACCAGGAGTATTCCAAGCTCAACGCGAACTGCCCGGCCAACGCTTCCGCGGCCTGCGTCACCACCATCCCGATGGAACGCGCCTGGGCCGCAGCCCTTGTGCTGATTCTCATCGTGCTGATCCTCAACCTCATCGGCCGTCTCGTGGCGAAGGTCTTCGCCGTCAAGTCGGAACGCTGAGCGCGGTCGAATAGTCGAAAACATAAGAACAATAAGGAAAACAAATGGGACAACGTATTGATGTCAACCATCTGAACATCTTCTACGGCGACTTCCTGGCCGTGGAGGATGTGAACATCAACATCGAAGCCAACAAGGTCACCGCGTTCATCGGACCTTCCGGCTGTGGCAAGTCCACCGTGCTGCGCACCCTCGATCGCATGCACGAGATCATTCCGGGCGCCCACTGCGAAGGCGAGGTGCTGCTGGAAGGCAAGAACCTGTACGACAAGGATGTGGATCCGGTCGCCGTCCGTCGTGACGTCGGCATGGTGTTCCAACGTCCGAACCCGTTCCCGACCATGTCCATTCGCGAGAACGTGCTGGCCGGTGTGAAGCTCAACAACCGCAAGATCTCCAAGTCCGACGCGGATGATCTGGTCGAGTGGGCCCTGCGTGGCGCCAACCTGTGGAACGAGGTCAAGGATCGTCTGGACAATCCGGGCATCGGCCTGTCCGGCGGCCAGCAGCAGCGTCTGTGCATCGCACGCGCCGTGGCCGTGCACCCGCAGGTGCTGCTCATGGACGAACCGTGCTCCGCCCTCGACCCGATCTCCACCCTGGCCGTGGAGGATCTGATCAACGAGCTGAAGAACGAGTACACCATCGTGATCGTGACCCACAACATGCAGCAGGCCGCTCGTATCGCCGACTACACCGCCTTCTTCAACCTGAAGGCCGTTGGCCAGCCGGGTCACCTCGAGTACTTCACCGACACCACCACGATGTTCAACAACCCGCAGAACGAAGAAGCCGAACGCTACGTCTCCGGACGTTTTGGCTGATCGATAAGGCCGATTCGCCAAAACGTAGTGCCAACCCGGTGGGTTGGTGCGAGTCAGCTTCAGCTGGCCAGTTAATAGCGCTTCGCTGTGCGAAACTCTGTAATTGTACGTTTTGGCTGATCGGCAGCTCCTTTTCCCCGCAAACCGACGTTGAGATTGCTCTCGGCGTCGGTTTGTTGTTTTTCTTGTGGAAGCGACACGCGCTGTTGAGAATCATTCTCAGTTACGGTTATGATGGATTCACCGAAGCATGAAGCATATGAAAATGGAGGAACCATCGTGAACCGTTATGCAAGAATTGCGATTGCCGTACTCGCTTCCGTCGGCCTTCTCACTTCCGCGTCTGCCTGCGGAACGTCGCAGAACGGTGCCGGTTCCGCGCATGGCGCGATTTCCGTCGTCTCCTCCATCAACCAATGGGGCACCCTCGCCGAGCAGCTCGGCGGAAGCGGCGTGCAGGTGACCAGCATCATCAACTCCACCAACGTGGACGCGCACGACTATGAGCCGACCACGTCCGACATCGCCAAACTGCAGAAGGCACGAATCGTCATCGTCAACGGCGCCGGGTACGACTCATGGGCCGTCAAAGCCGCGCAATCCGCCAAATCGCAAGTCATCAACGCGGCGGAGATCGGTGGCGTCAAGAATGGCGGCAACCCGCACGTCTGGTTCTCGGCGGCGGTGCGCAAAGCGGTCGCACAGGCCATCACCAGGGCATACGAGGGCACAAGGCCCGACGGCAAGGCCGATTTCGACAAGCTGAACCAGCAATGGCGTTCCAAGGAAGACGAGGTCGCCCGAAAAATCACGGAGACCAAACGCAAGGCGGATGGCGAAGCCTATGCCGCCACGGAATCGGTCGCCGAATATCTGGCCGGGGACCTGGGCCTCAAAGACGCGACGCCGACCGGCTACATGCGTGCCACGGCCAACGAAAGCGAGCCAACGCCGACCGACATCAAACAGTTCACCGACATGCTGGAGGCCGGCAAGGTCGGCCTGCTGGTGGTCAACATTCAGGAGGAGACCGAGCTGACCGGCAAGATCGTCATCGCGGCAAAATCGTCCAATATTCCGATCGTGGAGCTGACCGAGCAGATGCCGGAGCAGTACGATTCCCTGACGGACTGGATGGCCGCGCTCGTCGACGCGTTCTCCCAAGCCATCTGATGCGGACCGATAAAAAAGACGCGAAAGTCGATAAAAAGGGCGATTCCACTGAAGGAACCGCCCATTTCCGTATGAAAAGGACTGTTACAGCACTGCGGTGATGATGAAGTCCAGAATGAACAGCACGGCCACGACCCAGATCACCGGATGCACATCCTTGGCCTGCTTCTTGCAGGTCTTGACGATGCAGTAGGTGATGAAGCCGCCGGCGATGCCGTAGGAGATGGAGTAGCTGAACGCCATGAACACGGACGCGAAGAACGCCGGAATGGCTTCGGAGATGTCGCCCCACTCGATTTCCTTCAAGGAGGAAGCCATCATGCAGCCGACCACGACCAGCACGCCTGCGGTCGCGGCGGACGGCACGGCGGAGATGACCGGGGAGAGGAAGGCGGACAGCGCGAAGCAGATCGCCACGACCACGGAGGTCAGGCCGGTGCGGCCGCCGGCGGCGATACCCGCGGAGGACTCCACGTAGGTGGTGGTGTTCGAGGTGCCGCAGATGGCGCCGATGGAGGTGGCGATGGAGTCGGCGAACAGGGCCTTGTCCATCTTGGAGGAGAAGCCGGAACCGTTCTCAAGAGCCTTCTCGTCCTCGGCGGAGAAGATGCCGGTACGACGGCCGGTGCCGATGAAGGTGCCGATGGTGTCGAAGGTGTCGGACATGGAGAACGCGAAGATGGTCAGCAGGATGATCGGCAGCTTCGACACGTCGGAGAACAGCGCCGGGAAGCCATCCTTGGTGAAGATCACGCCGAAGGTCTGCGGCAGCTGGGCGAAGGTGTCGGCGATGGACACGGAGTTGGCCATGGTGGTCTGGCCCATCGGAATGCCGACGACCGCGGTGACGGCGATGGCGATCAGCATGCCGCCGCGTACCTTGAGCACGGTGAGCACGATGGCCAGCACCAGGCCGATGATGAACAGCCAGATGGTCGGATTGTTCATGACGGCAAGGCCCGGGGTGGCCTGCACGGTGTCGCCGCTCTTGGCCGCGGACTTGGTGGTGAAGGTGAAGAAACCGACGTTGAGGAAGCCGACGTAGGCCACGAACAGGCCGATGCCGCCGCCGATGGCGTTCTGCAGCACTTCCGGAATGGCCTGGATGATCATCTTACGGATCTTGGTGACGGTGATGATGATGTTGATCAAACCGCACAGGAACACCATGCACAGGGTTTCCTGCCACTTGAAGCCGAGGCCGAAGCACACGGTGTAGGTGAAGAACGCGTTGAGGCCCATGCCGGCGGCCTGCGCGTACGGAACATTGGCGAACAGGCCCATCACGAGCGTGCCGATGATGGCCGCGATGATGGTGGCGAGGAACACGCCGCCCCACGGCATACCGGTCGAAGACAGGATCTGCGGGTTGACGATGATGATGTAGGACATGGCGAAGAACGTGGTCAGGCCGGCCATGATCTCCGTGGAGACGGTGGTGCCGTTCTCCTTGAGATGGAAGAATTTCTCCATTTTCTCTTTTCTCATCTTTCTTGGGTTGGTAGGCGCGTGCCATATGGTGGCGTGCGCCGGCGAGAATCGCGACTCGCCTGGGACATGCGTCCCTGAACAAAGCAAACGTAGCACCTATGTAAGTCATGGAAATTTCGTGCGATTGGTAAGGGGTTGCTTTTGCGGCGGCACGACACGCCGGTCTGGATTAGTCCAAACGGGTCAGTAAATTACCCATTTGTAAACCACAGACCGTTGGTTGGAGCGTGCAAGCGCTCACGAAGTTTGGTTCGCCAAGCCAGCGCAGGTTGAAGAACATACGCCCACCAAGGGCTTCCCGCTTAGCGGTCGAATGTTGCTCTGCCTGCGTGCGGGGCTTTTTTTATTGCCCTGCGAGGTGTTCCGAATCTCACAGTCAACGGTTGACTAAGGAAGGAACGCCATGAAGAGGCCCGAAAAGGAAGCGGTGGTCGCTCAGCTTACGGACAAGTTCCGTAACGCCGACGCTATCTACCTGACCGAGTACCGCGGGCTTACCGTTCCGCAGATCTCTGAACTGCGCGAAAAGCTAGGCCGCGATACTTCCTACACTGTGGCAAAGAACACGCTCGTTCGCATTGCAGCCAAGGAAGCTGGCATCGAAGGTCTTGATGAACTTCTCGCCGGCCCGACCGCTGTGACCTTCGTGAAGGGTGACTTCATCGAAGCTGCGAAGACCCTGCGTGACTTCGCCAAGACCAACAAGGCACTGATCATCAAGGGCGGCTTCGCTGATGGCACCGTCTACGATGCTGAAGGCGCCAAGAAGCTGGCAGACCTCAAGTCTCGCCCGCAGCTGCTCGCCGAGTTCGCCGGCGACATCAAGGCTACGATGTCCAAGGCCGCGTACCTGTTCAACGCTCTGCCGACCAAGGCCGTGCGTACGATCGATGCGCTCCGCGAGAAGCAGGAAAAGGCTGCCTGATTTCATTGCGGTTAGCCGCGTGAATGATAGTGACCATAAAAGAAAAATAATTGTTTTAGGTGACGGTCACCTCTTCAATCAAACCGTCGCCAAGAATGAAAGGAAGCCATTATGCTAAGTACACCAACGATGAGCTGCTCGAAGCTTTCGGTGAGATGACCCTGGTTGAGCTCTCCGAGTTCGTCAAGGCCTTCGAAGAGAAGTTCGACGTCGAGGCTGCTGCCCCGGTCGCCGCTGTTGCCGCCGCTCCGGCTGCTGGCGCTGCTGCTGAGGAAGAGAAGGACGAGTTCGACGTCATCCTCTCCGCCGTTGGCGACAAGAAGATCCAGGTCATCAAGCCGTCCGCGCTATCACCAACCTGGGCCTGGCTGAGGCCAAGGCTCTCGTCGACGGCGCTCCGAAGGCTGTCCTGGAGAAGGCCAAGAAGGAAGACGCCGAGAAGGCCAAGTCCCAGCTCGAAGAAGCCGGCGCCACCGTCGAGCTCAAGTGATTCGCGCGGCTTCAAGCCGCAATCACCAAGCTGTAATGGAAACCCCGTTTGCCGTAAGGCAGCGGGGTTTTCCGCATATGGAGCATGACTCAGGCATGTTCTAAAATGGGGGAATTAGGCGAAAGTTGTCAATTTATCGGTTCGGAATCCTTACTTTCGCGATGAATCATGACACAATGGCAGATAGTGTAGTGCGAAAGGAAGGCCGACAACGGTGAGCGAGGATCGACGAATGACGCGGCAGTGGACCGTCAAAGTTGACGGAAACAACGTGAAAACGCTTCATGACGGCGAAAGCGTGGAAATCGGGCGCAAACCGTTGCGCCCGCTGTCGGATGACGGGTTCGCTCGTCTCGACATCATGGATCCGGGCAAGTCCATGTCGAAAAGACATGCGGTCCTCTCCGTCGACAAGCAGGGCAATTGCTCCGTACGAGATCTGCATTCCACCAACGGCTCGTTCGTGGTGACGAATAACGGCCAACTGATGCGCCTGCCCGCAGGCGAGGACATCAAGCTGCCCATCGACTCGATGACCCTGCAGTTCGGCGACGTGCGTCTTACGCTCGAATCCGCATTCGAACACGATGACGAGGATGACGACGCCACCTCCGGTGTCTCGGATGATACAAGCCAGCCGGTTTCGAACCTGTTCGAATACGCGGTCTCCGACGAGGCTCCGCAGGAACCGGATGCAGCCGACATGTCCGTGGACGACATCCTCAATCTGCGTGCCGGCGAGCCGACGACGTTCTTCCACGCGCGCAATGTCACCGACCGTGCCGATGCTCTGCACCAGGCGGAACGTCAGACCTTCACGCCGGAGCATGCCGACAAGCCGGAACTCGAAGATGCATTCCCCTCGGTCTCCTTGGTTCAGGAAACCGTCGTGGCCGCGGACAAGCCCCGCGACCTGTTCGCCGACGCCGCAGCGCAGGCCGAGGCTGAAGCTGAGATCGAGGCCGATGCGGCCGATTCCGCTGATGCGGCTGCGACCGATGCCGAGGTGGCTGCCGTCTCAACCGAGACAGCCGCTCGGCCCTTGGAAGCATCCCATGACGGTAACAAGAACAACCTGATTCCGGTGGACAAGCTGTTCAGCGCGCGCCCCAACACGCCAATCGCCGTCGCTCTGCCCGACAGGAACGACACTGGCGATAACACAGGCAACGTTGACAAGGCTGACAATGCGGCTGACGCGTCCGCCCAGGAACAGACGCAGTCCGCCGAACAATCGCAGATGGCGGAACAGCCCACATCGGAAACTGCCGAACAGCAGCCCGCCGAACAGCAGTCGAAGCCGATGCACGCTACGCAGCCGCAGACGGAACAGCCGGGAACGGTGACCGCGGAAGACGACGACGAGCGGTTCCGCCCGCAAAACAGCCAATCGCAGCCCGCGCCGGACGAAACCGCCGCATTCAAGCCGATTTTCGAACCGGGATCGGTATTCGACCGTGTGTCCAAAGGCGGCCTCGCCAAGCAGGAGCAGACCATCGAGGTCGACGGCCTGACCTCCGATGACGCCAAACGCACGGATGATTTCACAGTGCAGTTCCAGATGGCGCGTCATCCGGAACTGTTGCCGTTCCTCGCCATGAACCCATCCCTATACGATGACCTGTACGCGTGGTTGGGCGCATTGGGCAACCAAGACATCGATGCGGCTTTGGCACACAATCCGGGATATGAGGAATACCGCAAGGCAGTAGGGAAGTGAGTCGGTATATGAGCGAAAACGAAGAGACGGCCACCGCGTTGGACCGTATCCGCGGATGGCGTGAGGAGTATCGCCTTGGTCTGGCACCATCCCCGCTTGAGGATGTGACGCAACTGAGCGCCCAGCTTGACCTGACGCATGCGCACCCATCGGGCATCGCGCAGCTGTTCGCCAAAGGACACGTCACCTTGGACTCGTTGTTCCGAGACAACGGCATGCTGCGCGCCGCGGGCAGGCGTGTGGAACGCGTGCTCGACGACCGTGACGCGAAAAGCCGTGTCAGCGGCGTCGGCGAACTCTCCTTGGTGGTCGGCGTGGCCATTTGGAAAGGCAACCAGATGCCGGTGCTCATGTATCCGGTCGAAGTGCGCAAGGAAGGCCGCAACATCGAGAACGGCACCGTCATCGCGTTCACCGGACGAGTGCGTCTGAACGCGGCCTTCGCCGCCGTGATGCGTGAAAACAACGTGACATTGGACGAGACCAAGCTCTTCGATGGTTCGAATTACGAAAGCGGCACCCCCGAAACGTCCGCGGTGTTCGCGGCCATCACAGCGCGCGCGTCCAGCGTTTTCCCCGATTCGAAATCGAACGTCACATCATCCTCGGCTGCTTCATGGACCCGTCCTCGCAGATGCTGGTGGAAAGTCGCCAGATCATCAACCAGCTGTCCCAAGGCCCGACAGGCAACACCGTCCTGGACGCGCTCGCCGGGAACAAGGAAGCCGCGGACGCGCTGAAAGACGCGCAGATTCCCGAATACAGTCCGTTCGACGCCGATCCCCATGGCGAATACGAGATTGGCGACGTTGACAACACCGTCCGATACGCGGCGCAGCTGGCCGCATCCGGGCATTCGATTTTCGTGGACAGCGCGATCAGCGGCAACACGGCCGAACAGGCCGCGGCAATCGCCTCCCGTTGCGTGATGAGCGGACACAGCGTGCTGTACGTGCCGTGCGTCACCGACCAAAAGCGCCGTTTCATGCAGACGATCGCGGCCAACGAGATGAGCGGCCAATTGCTGGACATCGCCGATGACGGCGCCAATGCGGCAATCGACCGTCAGCTGATAGCCGCAGTCGGTTTCCAATCCGGCGTCGCGACTTCGCGTTTCGACCAGATCTCCGACGAACTGGTGGGTGTGCGTTCCCGCCTGGCCCGCTATCTGGGCGACCTGCACGGCGTCAGCAGGAATGGGGCGTGTCCGCATACCAGACCATCCAGAATCTCGCACAAATCGCCGTCCTGCCCACGCATCCGACCACGCATGTGCGTCTGGCCAAGCAGTCCGCCCATTCCATCGCGGGCAAGATGGAGGAATGGGCCCAGAAGCTGTATCGCGCGGGAGAACTCGGCGAATACACCATCGGCGCGCAGGACACCGCCTGGTACAAAGCCTCCCTGTATTCCGAAGAGGAAGCGGTCAGCGCATACCAGCGTGTGGTCGAGCTGCTGCGCAAGGTGCTGCCCGCCACCCGCAAACAGGTGTCCAGCACCGTGCAGACCTGCGGCTTCCCGATTCCCACCACCGCGCAGGAGTGGGGACGCCAGGTCATGGTGCTCAAGAATCTGCGCCGCGTGCTCGACGTCTTCCAGCCGGAAATCTTCGAACGCGACATCGATTCCATGATCGAGGCCACCAAGCCCAAGGCCCAGCGCAAGGCCGAAGGCAGCTCCATGGGATTCTGGGAACGTCGCCGCCATATCAAGGAGGCCAAGTCGATGCTGCGCGTCGGCGCGCAGGTGGAGAACCTGCATGAGGCGCTGCTCGTGGTGGCCAAGCAGGCCGAACAGTGCACATGTTCGTTCCTCACGGCGGATGGCCGGTGCTGCCCGCCAAACTCGACGACATCATCAACACGCAGGACCAGCTGACGAACGATATGACCGCGTTGAACGTGGCGCTCGCCACCACACCGCAGGGCGGCAATCTGGACACCGTCGACCTCAACCAGGTGGAAGAGCGTCTGAAGGCCCTGTATGACGACAAGCAGGCGTTGGATACGCTGCCGGAACGCGCCCGTCTGGAACGTGAGTTCCATTCGGCCGGTCTGGATGAGCTTGTGGCGGACCTGAGCAACCGCGGCGTGCCGAACGACGCCGTGGCCGGAGAACTGCAGCTGGCGTGGTGGACCACGGCTTTCGAAGACATCGTGAAGTCCTCCGCCATCATTTCCAACCAGGATGCTCCGCCATGCAAAGCGCCGCCGACCGATTCACCCAGGTGGATGTCGAACACGTGCGTTCCATCGGACCGATGGTCGCCCAAGAGTCCGTACGCCGTCTGTGCGACATGCTTTTCTCCCGCACGCAGGAAGCCAATCTGCTGCATACCACGCTTGCCGGTTCCCGAAACGTGCCGTTGAACAGGCTGCGCAGGGAGCATCCGCAGATTTTGGCCGCGGCAAAGCCGATTCTGGTGGCAACGCCAGCCACGCTCGCTGCCATCACCGACCTGGCGCCGCTTGCCGATACCGTCATCATCGATACGGCCGCGCATATTCCGTCCATCGAGCTGCTCAGCATCATCGCCCGCGCGAAGCAGGTCGTGGTGATCGCGCACCGCAAGACCGTCACATCCGATGGCCTGCAGCGACTGATCGCACTGCTGCCAAGCGTGAAGATAACCGACAGGCCGGTTCGCCGTGCGCCGAAGCTCAACGCCTTCCTCGAATCGGAAGGATACGGCTCCGTGCCGTGCGATGTGGCGCGTGAAGGATACCAAGGCGAAGTCGCGTACCATTTCGTGCCGGACGCCAACGGTGTGCCGGTCATCAATTCCGGCCTGGTCGAATCAAGCCAGCAGGAGATCGACGAAGTGGTGAGCATCATCCGCAAGCGCGCGGCCGGTTTCACCATCGTTCCCGCATCGTATGTGCTTACCGTGGTGGCGCTCACGCACACGTTCCGCATCCGTCTGGGTGCCGAGCTCAAGTCGCTTGCCAACAAAGACAAGGCCATGGGCATGTTCCTGCGCCACGTGCGCATCGTGGACATCGTCGATGTGGCCGGCGCCCACGCCACCGACGCGATTCTTGCGATGTGCTACGCCAAGACCTCGCACGGCAGGCTGCTGCAGCAGTTCGGCGCGCTGGAATCCGACGGCGGCCGAGGCATGCTGCTGGACGCTTTGGCGGTACCGGACCGTCATCTCGACATCGTCTCGTCCTTCGCATCCGACGATATGGACGACGAGCGACTGCATCAGGATGGTCCGAAGGCGCTCAAAACCGTGCTGCGTTGGGCCGAACAGCTTGATGACAGCATGGTCCGCCCGGCGATCAAGGAGTCCGGAGAGAACGTGCTCTTCAACGATCTCGCCGAGAGGATCCGCGAACGCGGCTTGGACGTGGCCGTCGATTACGGTTTCGATGACGGACTCAAACTGCCGTTGGTGGTTGGTCTGAAAGGCGAGCCGTTCGCTTTGGCCGTGCTCACCGATGACGCGCAGTTCATGGGACTGCAATCCACCAGGAAACGTCATCGCGTGCTGCTGCAGGACATCGAATCGCTTGGCTGGTCGGTGATGACGGTATGGAGCGTCGGCGCGTTCGTGAACCCCGATAAGGAAGTTGACCGCATCGTGGCACGACTGGGAAGCCTGTACCGGGAGGAACGGTGAGCGCCGAGCATATCGAAAACGTCATGGAGCATGACGATTCGCAGACCCAGTCCGAGACACACTCCACACCCAGTTATTCCGCCACGCGGCGGACCGCACGCAAGCATAAGCGCGTGGTCCGCCAAGGTACGGAACTGTTCGATGCCGATGGCGTCAAACTCGAACCTTCGGACGTGCTCACCAAGCGCCAACGCGAGGCGGATGACGACAAGCGCATCCTAAACGAGCTTCCGCCACATTGGGCGGTCTTCTCCGAACGCGGCCGCTGATACGTCCAGCCGGGTGCCAGCTATCGATTAGGATTATCAGCCATTAATTGATGGTGGCGATGACCGCACTGTATTCCTGAACCCGCAACACGACGGCCGCCTCATTGGGCGGCATGGCGAACACCGCGATGGTATTGCCTTGCGCATCCTTAGCCGGTTTGCCGGTCAGCAGCGCTTCGGCGCAGATCGTGCGTAACTGCGCATCCACACCACCGTCCGGCATATCATTAGCCATGCCGGACGGCGTTTCCGTACCGTTCGGCATATCCGCGACATTCGGTGTGCCGGACTGCATCTCAGCATCTGTCATGGTGGCGCTGGAAAGTGTCACCTTGTCTCCGGGAATCAAACCGCCGGCCACACTTGCCAAACGCACTTCGATACTCGTATGGCCCTGCGGCACAACGGGGGACGCACGGGCCATGCCCGACATAAGCACATCGTGCGCGCCGATGCCCACCTGTGCGATCAAGCCGACGGCGTCGTCAAGCGTATGGAAGGCGTTGCTCAGCGAGCCATCGCTCGGCGCCTCACGTAACTCCACGTCTTCGCGTGTGATGGCCGTGCCTTTGGCGACATTCCGCACCGCGACCACAATAGGCTGCGTGGCGATGGCTGCGCGTACGCATTGCAGCGTGGCGAATACCGTCAGGCCAGCGCACAATGCGGCGAGGAACCGATGCAGGCGTGCGTTGCTTCGTCTGGCTTCCAACGATGCGGCAGTCGAACCATGACGGTCTCGTTGCAGACGCGTCGTGCGCGCGGTCCGTCCTTCCGAAGCCGTCGATGTGCGCAAACTCGAATGTGGCCGGCGGTCCATCAAGGAATGAAAAAAGGTCATCATGCATGCATGATGACCTGATTGTTATGACCACGGCAAGCGGAATCCGGGGTTGTGGTCGGAGAATGGGAGTTATCCACAATCTTCGGCGTGTCGCGTTGGATTCCGCGCCTGTGGGTCACTTGGATTTGTCGGTGCGGTAGAAGCCGGACCCCTTGAACTCGATCGGCACCGCGGAATAAACCTTGCGGACCTGCTCCTCGCCGCATTCCGGGCATACGGTGATCGGATCGTCGGTGAACGACTGCTGCTCGGTGAAGTCGTAGTTGCAGTTCTTGCAACGGTAATGGTAAGTAGGCACGATATCCTCGCTTTACGCACAATCCCAAATTTCTTAACGGGACATATCCTAGTACGTTCCCTGAGACGGCCCCGCAACCGTCCTATCCTCGGACATCGGCATAACCATCCGGCGTGAGCACGCCGTCGACGGGAATATCATGCGGCTCATGCGGCACGGTCTCGTCGGTCGGCTCCCAAGGCCAGCAAACGGCGACCACGCGCGCGGTGCTGCTACGATGCTCCAAAGCGCGGTCGTACCAACCGCCGCCGCGCCCCAATCGGAAACCATGTTCGTCCACAGCGAACGCTGGCACAATGATCAGCTCGGCCGAAGTGAGAACTTCCGGTCCTTCCGCTGCGTTTTCCGGCTCCTGCGGGCGATGTGTGTTGATGGAACCATCAGCATTGCGCTGGTCGCGCAGATCGTCAAGACCGTTCAGCTCACTCCAGCCGACTTCCATGCCAGCACCCAGACGCGGCACCAAAACACGGCAATCCGTGTCGAACATCGCTTCGAGCAACGGCATCATCGATATTTCACTGCCCATCGAGGCGAAGGCCGCGACGGTTGATCGCGGTCGAATCAACGACGCTTCCAATGCGTGTTCGGCAAGCAGTCGTCCCGCTTCGCGCCGCTGGTCGGCGGACGTCCGCTTTCGTCGTTCGATCGCAGCCGCGCGCCAATGCCGTTTCAGCTCGCGTTGTTGCTCATACATGTCCATATCGTTCGTTGTACCACGGTTCGATTGCGTGGAAAACGGAACATGGGGTATGGGTGGGGCACAATGGAAGGGTGACGATTTTGCAATCCTTGAGCGACATGATGCGTCGTCCGGGGAATAATTCCTTTGAAATGCCGGAATTCATCCAATCGCATAGCATGCGCGTCCCGGTGAGTCTGCGCCCGTTGACGGGTGCCGACTATGACGAGTGGAACGAGGTTCGCTGGCGCAACGATGCCTGGCTCAAGCCGTGGGAATCCGGCGATCCGCTGCACGGCGCCCCCATCACCTACAAGGAATGGATGAAACAACTGCGGCGCAACGAACGGGCCGGTACCGGTGCCGTGTTCGCCATCGAACAGCATGGCCGTATCGTCGGGCAGATCTCGTTGGGCGCGATCTGCTACGGCGCGATGCGTTCCGGCGTCGTCGGCTATTGGGTGGACGAGCGTTGCGCCGGGCGTGGCTACGCGCCGATGGCGGTGGCGCTGTTGGCGGATTGGGCCATGTTCGACCCGACCGGACCTCGACTGCATCGCATGGAAATCGACATTTTGCCGGAAAACAAGCGGTCCCGTGCCGTCGCACGCAAGGTCGGAGCAACGTTGGAGGGGGTGCGGCGCGCGTATATGTACGTCAACGACCAATGGCGCGATCATGAAAGCTACGTATTGATGGCCGAGGACGCGCCAAACGGTTTCACCGCGCGTCTGATGACAGGGAATTCACCCTCCTGATTCGACACGCCGGGGAGGACTCGCCTCGAATGTCGGAATGTCACCTATTCTTATGACATATGGGTTATGAATCGTTAAGCACGGTGGTCGTGCTTGCGATCGTTGTCATCCTGATGCTCATTTGGTTGCCCAGACGGACGATTAAAGGCATGAAGAGGGTGATCGAACATCGCGAGGACCGCTTTTCACCGTCGTTGCATCTGGTGGATGCCGACAGCGGAACGCGATTTTCCGATGAGACCGTCGCGGCAGCGAAAGGGGTACTGATGCAGTCCACAGAGGCGCACAAAGGCGCAACATCCGAAGAACGGATCGCGGAAATTCGCGCCCTTCGTCACGCCGCGGTCCGCAGGAGGCGCGCCATCGCCGTCTCATTGCTGACAATCACGGTCGTTGTGCTGGTCTGTGCGTTCGCACTGCACTTCAGTCCGCTGTTCGCGCTCATTCCGGCCGCGTTGCTGGCCGCGGTGCTCGCGTTGGGTGTGCGTGCGTCCAAGCAGGCCGTGGCGTGGGAGCGGAAGGTCGCCAGATACCATGCCAAGGTGAAGAAGCGTGCCGCCGCCGAACGCAAACGTGCGCAGGCGGAGCAGGCGGAACGTGCCAGACTGCGCGCGCAGGAGCTGGCCGAGGCCCGCAAGGTCGCCGACGAGCAGTTGAAGACCGATGTCGTTCCCGAGGGGGAGATTCGCCAGGCGATCGCCCGCGGCAAGGCCGATCGGGACGCCGCGGTGAAACGGCGCAAGGAAGAGATGTCTTCCAAGGAAGAGACGCAGACTGCCGAGAAGGCCGTCGACCAGACAACCGAACGTGCGGATGCCGCGCCCGCTGACGTCAAGGAAGTGGGACTGTCCATCCACGATGAGCGAGACAATATGGCCGAAGAAGCCAAAACCGTTGCCGTCAAGTCCACGCAGGACTTGATTTCCTTCTCGTTGGGTGCGCCTCGCGACGGTGCCGACGTTGAGGTGGATGCTCCGGAAAGCATGGAGATCAAATCCACCAAACAAGTGGCCAAGGCCGTGCCCGTCGAAACGCCTTCCGACGAGGCTGAGCCGTTGATTCCGCCAAGCGACGCAATGGGCAGCATGGATGCCGATGAGGCCGCCGCCCGCGTGGATGAGGGCGTGCACCTCAGAGAGGTCGACGTTCCGGGATTCCACGATGCCGAAGTACGTGCCGATGTGGAGGCTCCGGATGTGACTTCGGACTCCCTAGGCACCGGCCTGGAGGCCATTCTGGCCCGTCGTAGCGCCTGACGAAACGCTTGAACCGTTTTTTACAAAGTCTGGAACCGCATGGTTTCAGGCTTTTTTTGATAATTTCTCTCAGAGCGTTAG
>ENA-OQAY01000186-OQAY01000186.1-human-gut-metagenome-genome-assembly--contig:-NODE-186-length-17283-cov-1.391758_pt1 | contig 17283 bp, 20 predicted proteins | sample MGYA00242740_ERZ504537 | MGnify/ENA primary metagenome ERZ504537 (study PRJEB26092, sample SAMD00036272) | human gut metagenome | host: Homo sapiens | study: EMG produced TPA metagenomics assembly of... | reverse complement strand
CAGGCACCAACACTGTATGATGTTGTTCCGAAAGAAGAAATTGCTGAATTTGAAGAGCTTATGCGCAAAAACCATAGCTGACATTGTATCAGAAGCCAGTAGCGTTCGTTGCCTGTTGGGTGTATGTGCAGAAATATGTGAAGCACAAAACCCTAAACGAAATGCTGCAAGAATTGCCAGACGTAGGTCAATTCATCCTAGCTATGGATACCTGGTTTGAAAAACTGATGGAGAAATAATCTAGGAAAATAGTTTAAAGTTTACATGTTATGATCATGTATGAAGTTGGAACAAAATAAAAGATTGTGCTATACTATTGTTCAAGAAAAAAAACTCATTGACATATTTCAATCTATTTAGGAGGATAAACGATCATGTGTACAGCAGCAACTTATAAAACAAAAGATTTTTACTTTGGACGAACCCTCGATTATGAATTCTCTTATGGTGATCAGATAGTAATTACACCACGTAATTATGCGTTTAATTTTCGCCATGTTGGCGATATGAAAAATCATTATGCAATTATTGGAATGGCTCATGTTGCAGAAGATTATCCTTTGTATTATGATGCTATGAATGAAAAAGGAGTGGCAATGGCAGGACTGAATTTTGTCGGAAATGCTGTTTATGCCGCGATTAAGCCAGATGTGGAAAATATTGCACAGTTTGAATTTATTCCTTGGATTTTAAGTCAGTGTTCTTCTTTAGTTGAAGTTCGCGAGCTTCTTGAACGAATTAATATTGTTAATACTCCTTTCAGCGAGCAATTGCCATTAGCACAATTACACTGGATCATTTCTGATGAGAATGAGTCAATTACGGTAGAATCTATGTCAGATGGTTTGCATATTTATGATAATCCAGTAGGAGTGCTTACGAATAATCCGCCATTTCCACAGCAGATGTTTCAACTAAATAATTATATGTATTTATCTCCTAAACAGCCCAGAAATACTTTCTGCGAAAATTTGGCTCTTGATGCATATAGTAGAGGTATGGGAGGATTAGGTCTTCCGGGAGATCTCTCATCTTCATCACGCTTTGTACGTGTAGCTTTTACAAAGGTAAATGCAATTTCAGGTGAATCAGAGGAAGAAAGCGTTAGCCAATTCTTCCATATTCTCGGATCTGTGGATCAGCAACGAGGATGTTGCGAAGTAGCGGATGGAAAATATGAAATCACATTGTATACGTCGTGTTGTAATGTTACAAAAGGTATTTATTATTACAATACTTATGAAAACCATCAGATCAGTGCAGTAGATATGCATGTAGAAAATCTGGATAGTGATAAAATGATTTGTTATCCAGTAATTCAAGGAGAACGAATCAACTATCAAAATAAATAATGTTTTGAAATCAGGGATGAGGTAGAAAGGAAAGTTCCATGACAAAAGATGAAGTAAAAAAACTCAGGATGAACAGTCCGGAATCACTACAGTTTTTAAATAATGCTACAAAATTTTATAATTTAATGATGATGTATCGTTGTGCTATTCGGGAGATACAAACTAAACTTGAGGTTTTGGATGATGAATTTTCAGTTGAGAACAATCGAAATCCTATTTCTTTTATAAAAACAAGAATTAAGAAGCCCAATAGTATTTACGATAAACTGCAGAAGATGGGATATGAATTTACAACAGAAAATATACAGACATATCTCAATGATGTAGCAGGCGTTCGAATAGTTTGTGCGTTTATTGACGATATTTATATGATATCAGATTTGATTACCCAACAGGATGATATTAAAGTTATTGAAATAAAAGATTATATAAAAAATCCAAAATCGAATGGTTATCGAAGCTATCATATGATTGTTGAAATACCAGTATTTTTTGCTAAGGGTAAAACACCTATGCGTGTAGAATTACAGATTCGAACCAATGGTATGGATTTCTGGGCAACATTGGAACATCAACTTCGCTATAAAAAAGGAATTGAAGAAATGCCTGGCTATGATGAGATAAGTGAAGAATTACTTCATTCTGCAAGAGCTATCATTGAAGCAGATAATGAAATGCAGAGAATAAAAGACAAAATTGGTATGTTCCACGAAATTTAGGGAGAAAACTGAGCAAGTAGGAAGGTGGAATATATATGAAACAAGATACTTTAGAGGGCAAAGCAAAAACAAAAAATGGGGTAAAACGGCTGTGTTTTTCCATAATCTGCATTCTTCTGGAAGTGATTTTTATTATTACTATCGTAACACGCTTGAATGAATATGCAGAAATCATAAATTTATTTACAAGGATTTTGAGTGGGATCTTGGTTTTGGGATTGTACGCATCAAATAAGACATCCTCTATGAAAATGCCTTGGGTCATCTTAATTCTAATTTTCCCAATTATGGGTGTAGGCCTGTATTTGTTGATTGGTTTGAATGGTGGCACACATAAAATGCGTGAGCGATATGCAGAAATTGATAGCAAATTGTTACCAATGCTTCCGGACAGTCAGGAGTGTTTGAGCAGAATAAAAGAAACAATTCCGAAAGCAGGAAATATAGCAAGTTACATACAAAGAAATTCGCAGTATCCAATCTATCAGAATACGGATATTGTGTATTTTGATGAAGCAGTGAAAGGATTAGAGGCACAGCTTAAGGATTTGGAGAAAGCACAGAAGTTTATCTTTATGGAATATCATGCGATAGAAGACGCTGAAGCATGGCATAAGATTCAAGATGTTCTGGAAGAGCGAGTAAAAGCAGGTGTGGAAGTTAGAGTATTCTACGATGATATGGGTTCTATAGGCTTTATTAACACAGATTTTGTGAAAAAGATGGAGGCAATAGGAATTCATTGCCGTGTATTCAATCCGTTTATGCCAGGTTTAAATCTGTTTTTGAACAATCGTGATCATAGAAAAATAACAGTTATTGATGGAAAAGTCGGATTTACAGGTGGATATAATCTAGCAAACGAATATTTTAATTACACACACCCGTATGGACAGTGGAAAGATACAGGTATTCGTTTAGAAGGAGATGCTGTTCAGTCGCTTACGGTGACATTTTTGGAAATGTGGAATGCAGTAAGTGATAAGGATGCTAATGATTCTGATTTTAGTAAATACCTTTTCCACTATGATTATGCGGCACAGCAAACTGGGTTTGTTCAACCTTATGCAGACAGCCCTATGGATAATGAGCAAGTAGGAGAAGAAGTTTATATCAGTATGATAAATAAAGCTGAAAAATATTGTTGGTTTATGACTCCATATCTAATCATAACAGATGAAATGACGCATGCGTTATGTCTGGCTGCTAAGCGAGGGGTAGACGTAAGAATTATCACACCTGGTATCCCTGATAAAAAATTCATTTATAATATAACTCGTTCTTTTTATCATGGATTAGTTAAACATGGTGTTCGTGTTTATGAGTGGACTCCTGGTTTCTGTCATGCAAAAATGAGTGTGGCAGATGACTGTATGGCAACTTGTGGAACAATTAATCTGGATTATCGAAGTTTATATCACCATTTTGAAAACGGCTGTTTTATGGCAGATTGTCAGGCAGTTGTGGAAATAAAAAATGATCTGATAAGAACGATGGGAGAATGTCGTGATGTGACAGACCAATATCAAACCGGACGAAGTGCATATTTGCGACTGGGACAATTATTTATGAGATTATTTGCTGGATTGCTATAAGAATCTGATGAAACGACCTTTCAAAAAACAGTTGATTTAGAAGTTAACTGTTTTTGAAAGGCCGTTTTTGCTATATCTAACAGTCTGTTGTACAAAGAAGATTTTGCATGGATGAAAAAACAAACCTTGTTGAGGTTAAATTGAGTTTTCCATTGTATTGTATTGCTAATGAATAAGAATAAGAAAAAGAACAGACAATGCTGAATGCACTGGAAACAAGAATATCTGAGTATAGTATGTAAGTTCGTAACAGAATGAAAGGAGCGATTCAAATGAGCAATTTGGAAAATTATATGAAACAGCAAGCAATTTTTTGTGAACAAAATGATAGCATTAGTAAGAATCTGTATTCAGAGTATGGTGTAAAAAGAGGCTTACGAGATGAAAAAGGACAAGGTGTGTTGACGGGGCTTACAAATATTTCTGATATAAAAGCTTTTGAATATCGTGATGGAGTAAAGAGTCCATGTGATGGCGAGTTATCTTATCGTGGTTATAATATAAAAGATTTAGTAACAGGAAGTAAAGGAAAAAGGTTTGTCTTTGAAGAAGGAGCATATCTTCTTTTATTCGGAGAATTGCCAACTGATACACAGTTAATGGAATTTCAGGGAAGACTATCTGATTGTATGGAACTACCGACTAACTTTACCAGAGATGTCATTATGAAAGCACCTACATCAGATATTATGGGTTCTATGACTCGAAGTATTCTTACATTGGGCTCTTACGATAAGGAAAAAGAAAGTCTTGAAATTCCGAATGTGCTAAGGCAGAGTATGCAGTTGATCGCAGCATTTCCTATGTTAGCAGTATATGCATACCATGCTTATTGTCATTATGAAAAAAACGAAAGTATGTATATTCATAGACCTGAAAAAGATTTATCTATTGCTGAAAATTTCCTGCGCCTATTAAGACCAGATACAAAATTCACAGAACTGGAAGCAAGAGTACTGGATATAGCATTATTGTTACATATGGAACATGGTGGTGGTAACAATTCTACATTCACTACACGGGTAGTAACATCTTCAGGTTCAGATACTTATTCTGTTATTTCAGCAGCAATGTCATCCTTAAAAGGAAAAAAACATGGCGGTGCAAATCTGATGGTAATGAATATGATGGATGATATTAAAAGTCATGTGAAAGATTATGAAGACGAAGAGGAAATTGCATCATATCTGAGTAAGATTTTGAAGAAAGAGGCGTTTGATCAGAAAGGACTTATTTATGGAATGGGACATGCTGTATATTCTATTTCAGATCCGAGAGAAAGGGTGTTCAAAGGCTTTGTAGAACAACTCGCAAGGGATAAAGGACGTGAGAAAGATATGACCCTTTATAACAATATTGAGAAGATTGCACCTAAGTTGATTGCAAAGCAGCGTCAGATATTCAAAGGAGTAAGTCCTAATATAGATTTCTATAGTGGTTTTGTGTATGACATGTTGAATATTCCAAGAGAATTGTACACGCCATTATTTGCGATAGCAAGAATTGCTGGTTGGAGTGCACATCGCCTGGAAGAATTGATAACTACAGATAAGATCATTCGCCCGGCATATAAGAGTCTAGTCAGCAAAAAAGAATATATAGAAAGAGAGGAACGATAATATGGGAGCAGGAACCAGTGCAGAGGAGTTTTTTTTAAAGAGCATCAATGTTGAAAGTATATTTGAATTTGTCGAAAGAACAGATTATTTGTTTCTTTATAGTATAAAGGAATGTGTTGAAAAATCAGACTGTCATGAAGGAGTATATCTTTCAGAAGTGGCAGAATACATGAAATTATCGATTCCAGAAACATCTAAGATGGTAAAAAGTCTTGAAAATAAAGGATATATTATCTGGAAATTAGATGAAAAAAAAGAAAGAACATACCTTGTTTTGACGAACAAGGCAATTGAATTAAGTAATTGTCAGAAAGAAAAAATGATAGAAGCTTATGAAAAAATCATATCGAATATACAAGAAGATGACCTGGCAGTTACACGGTGTACATTGAGAAAAATCCGACAGCTTATGGAAGAAATAAAATAGTGATTAATACAACGGAGTAAGAAAAGCTCCTTCATATATTAGAATAAAAATATGACTGTTTCTTTAAAAAGAAGCCGGTCATATTTTTTTATGAAAAATAAATTTTGTTGAGGTTAAATTGAGATTGACTTTGTATTGTATAAGTATGAAATAAAAAGGAATCAGGTGATGTACAATGAAAAAGCATAAAATATGTAAAATCCTTCTTGTTATACTGGCAATTTTTTATGTGTGGCTTTTTATGAATTGCTCGGAATCTGCGTTGCATATAAAAAGCAGCCGGAAGTGTCCAATACAACCAAAAAAGAAACAAAAAATGGGTCATGGAACGAATGCAGTGAAAATACAGAACGGGCAGTAATCATAGAAAAGAATCCAGAAGCGCTTTTACAAAGAGTGCGTTTGATCAAGAATGCAAAAAAGGAAATTATTCTTTCTACTTTTGCATTTCAATCCGATGAAAGTGGAAAATTGATTTTAGGAGCACTGCATGATGCGGCAGACAGAGGTGTACATATTCGTCTGTTAGTAGATGGAATGGAGAGCTGGATTGATATGGAAGGAAATCCGTATTTCTATGGATTATCTTCCCATGAGAATGTTGAAATTAAACTGTATAATAAGGCCAATCCGTTGAAACCGTGGAAAATGATGGGTAGAATGCATGATAAATATTTGATTGCAGATGGAAAGAGATATATTCTTGGGGGAAGAAATACATACAATTATTTCCTGGGTGATTTTCCGGGACATAAGAACTATGACAGAGACGTGTTAGTGGTTTGCGATGAACCTGAGAAAGAAAATTCAGTTAACCAGTTGTCAGAGTATTTTGAAACCATATGGAATCAGGAAGACAGTGGTTATTTTCATAACAATAAAAAACTGGCAAATAGAAAATCTGTAAAGAACGCAGTTTTAGAGTTGCAGAACAGCTATCAGAAATATTTTGAAGAGAATAAGGAAAGAATCTGCGAGACCGATTATACGGACGAAACTTTTGAGACAGAAAAGATTACATTAGTGTCAAATCCTATTCACACAGGTTCCAAAGAACCAGTAGTGTGGTATCAGTTGGGAGAATTGATGAAAAATGCAAAAAATCGTGTGAAGATCCACACGCCATATATTATCTGTAATGATATGATGTATAATACATGGGAGGAGATTGCAGAGAACGTTTCAGATTTTTCTATCATGACAAATTCAGTTGCGAATAATGGGAATCCATTTGGGGCTGCCGATTATGCGAAAAACAGAAATAGAATCTTAAGTACAGGAATTAATATCTGGGAATATGAAGGCGGTTATTCATACCACGGAAAAAGTATTCTCATTGACGATGATCTGTCTGTAATCGGTTCCTTTAATATGGACATGAGAAGTGCATATCTGGATACGGAACTGATGCTTGTAATTCGCAGTAAAGATATTAATAAACAGTTGGAAGAGGGCATGATGGAATATGAAAAAGTGTCCCGCCAGATATTAGAAGGCGGAACTTATAATGATCCATATCATGTAGAGCCAATCGAATTAACAAAGAAACGTCAGAGAAAAATATTTTTGGTACAGCATCTGCTTGGATGGGCAAGGTATCTGTTTTAATAAGGAGGAAGGAAAACGTGTTTCAAATATTGATTGTAGAAGATGATAAAGAATTAAGCCAGCTATTCCAAAAAGTGCTTGAGAAGAATGGATATCAAGTCAAAAGTGCATCGGATGGAGCACAGGCATTAGAAGTATTGGATAAGGAATATATTGATCTGATCATTTCTGATATTATGATGCCGGTTATGGATGGCTATGAACTGGTGTCAGAACTTCGTTCAGCAGGATATCAGATACCAGTGCTTATGATCACTGCGAAAGGTTCCTTTGATGATATGCGCCAGGGATTTCTTTCGGGAAGTGACGATTATATGGTAAAACCGGTAAATGTGAATGAAATGGTTTTAAGAGTCGGAGCACTGCTTCGCCGTGCACAGATACTGAATGAACACAAAATTGTGATCGGTTCAACAGAGTTTGATTATGATGCAATGACGGTTACAACTGATAAGGAAAGTCTTGTTTTGCCTAAAAAAGAATTCCTGCTTTTATATAAGCTTGCAGCTTCGCCAGGCAGAACATTTACAAAACAACAGTTGATGGATGAAGTATGGGGATACGAGACGGAGGCAGACCCACATACGATAGAGGTACATATAGGAAGAATCAGAGAGCGTTTTAAAGATAACCCTGATTTTGAAATCGTAACAATGCGTGGAATTGGATACAAGGTGGTGAAAAAATAATGGAACAAAAGAAAGAAAAAGGATTGCGGATCCGATCCTGTCTGACTGGTGCAATCTGGCTGGCACTTGTATTTTCAACAGTCATATCTGCTTTATTATTTGCTTTTTTGAATCATTTTTTTAATCTGCCGGGCAGCATACCTGTGCTTGGCTGGCTTTTGATTTTTAATACATTGATTGCAGGGCTGATCACTTCCTTTATTAATGCAAAGTTACTGGAACCAATTACCAGACTTAGTAAAGCAATGAAGAAAGTTTCTCAGGGAGATTTTGAACAGCATTTGGAAACGAACAGCCGTATAGCAGAAGTTGGAGAATCTTATCAAAGTTTTAACGTTATGACAAAAGAACTTCGTGCAACAGAGGTGCTGCAGATGGATTTTGTATCTAATGTTTCTCATGAGTTTAAGACCCCGATTAATGCCATTGAAGGATATACAATGCTGCTTCAGGGAGAAGAACTGTCTCCGGATCAAGAGGAATATGTAGAAAAAATCTTATTTAACACCCAAAGACTTTCCGGATTGGTTGGTAATATTTTGCTGTTATCCAAGTTAGAGAATCAGAATATACCAATGAAAAAAACAGAATATCGTCTGGATGAACAGATCCGCCAGGCATTTCTTTCATTGGAAACAAAATGGACAGAAAAAGAAATTGGTTTTCAGGTAGAATTGGAGGAAGTTAAATATACTGGGAATGAAGGACTTTTTATGCATATCTGGATAAATCTTTTGGATAATGCGATTAAGTTCAGCCCTTCAAAGGGGACAATTACGATGTTTCTGAAACAAGAACAGGATTCTGTTAAGTTCATTCTGGAAGATGAAGGACCAGGAATAGAGGATGATGTAAAATCCAGAATATTTGACAAGTTCTATCAGGTAGATGGATCTCATAAAGCAGAAGGAAATGGCCTAGGTCTTGCACTTGTAAAACGGATTGTAGATAGTGCCGGAGGAACAATCAAAGCAGAAAACCGTGAATATGGTGGATGCAGATTTGTTATAGAGCTGCCAAAGCAGAAAGATGAGATTATATAGTTTTAAGATAAATTAGAAGATGGGAGGATTTATATGACATTTTATCAGGAGTTGCAGTTAAATCAGACAGGTTCTAAAAACCTGTTGAAAAAGAGTGAAACACTAAAAGAAAAATTATATCATATGTGGGTATATCTGGTGAAGATAGCTGTTACAATGGCATTTTGTTTTTTCTTTGTTAGTATTTTCAGCATCCTATTTGGAAATGAGAACAGCATTGTAGGTGTAGTAGTCTTATTATGTCTCATGGTGTTTAGAAATGCGGATCTGGGGATCCACACCGGACAATCTACGATGCTTTTGGCTTTGTTCTTTGTAATTATGACTGTATGTCCGCATTTAGCAAATCAGTTTTCACCGGTATTGGGAATGCTGTTAAATATTGCGGCACTGGCTGTGTTGATTCTGTTCGGATGCCATAATCCATTCATGTTTAATCAATCTACATTGGTTCTTGGGTATCTGCTGCTATATGGTTATGATGTTACGGGAAAAAGCTATCAGATGCGATTAGTCGGAATGGCTTTAGGTGCAGCACTTACCTGCTTCGTATTTTATCGAAATCATAAAAACAGAACTTATAAAAGAAATCTGAAAGATCTGATACAAGAATTTGATATCACTTCTTCCAGAACAAAATGGCAGATATGTCAGATTTTATGCGTACCGATTGTCCTTTGCATTGCAGAACTTTGTAATATGCCACGTGCAATGTGGGCTGGTATTGCGGCCATGTCCACGATTTTGCCGTTTATGGAAGATATGCACTACAGAGTCCGTAAAAGGATTGTCGGAAATATTGCAGGTGTTATATGTTTTACAGTATTATATTTTCTGCTTCCTTCGTCAATCTATGCATATATAGGAATTCTTGGTGGAATCGGTGTAGGATTTTCAGCACAATATGGCTGGCAGGCAGTATTTAACACATTTGGTGCTTTAGCCATTGCTGCAGAGACTTATGGACTACAAGGAGCGGTTAGTCTTAGAGTGATTCAAAATGTTTTTGGTGTTGTGTTTGCTTTAGCATTTTGTGTTATATTTTATTGGTTTATGTCTAAAAAAAAGGAAAGTGAGGTGACCGTACATGCAGAGTGAAGTGAATCAGGAAGAAAATTTGAATAGAATTATTACGGTTCCTAATCTTCTTTCTTTTTTTCGGCTTTGTCTGATTCCGGTAATTATATGGAGTTATTGTGTAAAGAAAAATCCTCTGTTAGCTGGTGAAATCTTATTGCTGTCTGGTCTTACGGATCTTGCTGATGGATATATCGCAAGAAGATTCCATAGGATTAGTAATTTAGGAAAAATACTTGATCCGGTGGCTGATAAGCTGACACAGGCAGCGATGTTAATCTGTCTGTTTACTCGTTTTCCGCATGTGCTTCTTTTAATCGTAATAATGGCAGGTAAGGAGCTGTATATGGTAGTCAGTGGATGTCTTGTGATACAAAAGACAGGAAAAGTACATGGTGCAGACTGGCATGGAAAGATAGTAACCTTTTTATTATATGGAACTGCAGCGGTGCATATTATATGGTTCCACATTACACCGATGGTATCAGATCTGTTGATTGGTTTGTGTGCTATAATGATGGTCATATCGGTCGCTCTGTATATTATCCAGAATACCAGGACTCTTAAGGGAGAGACTGTATAAGCAATTTTATATTGCAATGACTAGAAAAATATTTAGGAGAAGATAGATATAAACAGTAAGTCAAACACACAAACTATGGAGTCTTTAGTCGGTTTAATAAAATTTTAGATAGAAAATAAATCATTATAAAAAGATCCTGTTCATACTATGATATATAGAACAGGATCTTTATTTACTTTATTTCGCCAGGAAATTGCTCTGAATCTCCATCGGCATATGATAAGCCTGGCCTCGTTTTGTCAGGCTGTATAATTTAAAGCTCATTAGTTCCGGAGTCGCATTCAATGAACTGCAGAGTCCGAAATAATCCAGGTCCTCGTTCTGAACCATATCTTCGATTTCCTCATCTTCAATCAGCAGATCGGCAGCAAACAGATTGGCCTGGTATTCTGTATTATCCGTCATATTGTAGAGTGTATCATCTTGCATACCTGGGTTGGATTTATCTTTATGGTAATTGTGTTAGTAGTTGTAATGCAGATATTTGAAAAGGTGAAAGAACAGCTGCTTAAATGGACAATTGATTAAAATTAAATGAAGATGAAAATATAGGGAAGTTGTGGTATATGGATGTGTATCACAGCTTCCCTTTTTTAACAAAAGCTAAATGCGTTTCATAAGTTACACTGCAATGTCCGGTGTCCAGTAGATATTATTTATCAATCTCACTCAGTGCAGCTTCATCAGCAACGATTGTTACATCATTATGTAACTGAAGGATGGAAGCCGGTACTTCCGGAGTGATTGCTCCATAGAGTACTTGCCTGTTGGGTGTATGTGCAGAAATATGTGAAACAGAAAACTCTGGACGAAATGCTGCAAGAATTGCCAGATGTAGGCCAATTTATCATTGCTATTGGATAGCTGGTTTGAAAGACTGATGGCGGAAGAATAGATGCTGTGATAGAATGAAGAAAAATGATAAGTTAATAAAATGATATCAAAAAAATTTACATCTGATAAGGAGAAGGAAAATAGATGGAAAGTGTGAATTATGAATATTTTGATTCAGAGAATGATTATTCAAAAAATCCTAATGCAACCAAACATAGATCATTTAACGTTTCAAGAGGAGATTTTAGTAAATATGCTATTTTAAATGGATTTTACGGAAAAAAACTGATTTCTCGAGATGCAAGAAAATTTTATTCATCAATGTGTAGAATGGCAGTAAAAAAGGAAAAAGGGTTTTATGTAATTTCAGATGAGTATGAATTTGCGGAAACTTCATATAAAAATGTAATTTCTTTTGCCATGGGTATGTTAGCAACAAGAATTATTGCAAATGAAATATATAACATTAACAAATTATATCATTTTACAGATAAGAGTTTTAAAGGAACGTTGGTGAATGGAAAAATGGCACCAGATTGGATCGGAGTTGATGGGCAAAAAAAGTATTTTTATTTGAAAGTAAGGGGACTTGTAATAAGAATGTTAGGAAAAAGACAATCGAGCATGCAAAAGTACAATTAAATAATGTGGGTTCAATTAAGGATACATCAACAAACCAGATGTATTACCCACAAAAAGATAGCAAACATGTAATTTGTTCATGTTTTGACGCATACTCTGGTATAGATAAAGTATGGAATATACATGATGTGGATCCAGAAGGAAAGGGAGAAGTTAACTTAGAAATTAATTTTGATAAAGAATGCTTTATGTATTATCAAGCATTTGTTTCGTATGTGGATTCATTAAATCAGGTATATCAATGTGAGTCTGTAAAAAATCAAAAATACTATTGTTGGGTGTATGAAGATGAAAAATATTGTATTCTTGAAGAAATATATAATTCGATGAAATCAGGACAATTTAATGAACAGAATAGATATCGTAATTTTAATAATTATGTAAACGAGAAACTTAGTGATATAGAGTATCCAGAACAGTTTTCACATGATGGAATCTCTTCCTATGAAGATGGAATAGTAGTTTGTAGTTCAGTTTCTTGGCGAGATAAGCTGCACTAAGAAGATATTTTTGTTTTTTGTTCTCATACTCCTCCTTCCGCTGAGACTATTCCTCCCGCCGGGAGTTCACGTATTTCAATATCGGCTGTCCCTTCCGATATTAGAAATAGTGCTGTGAACACCTTTAGGTGGAACCAACAGACAAGTGAAACGTCTGTTATTGAGAGGGTATGGGGAAATCCCCATCAAGATAAATCCCATAGGAGAACAGGATGGCAAACGACATTACTGTTAAACATGGGTGGATCTTGCTCTTATTTGTATCCCTCTATATAACGAAACGCTCAGAGACTGTTTTACAGTGGGGGAAAAGAAAAAATATCAAAAAATTGATGATTAATGGTGAGCTTGTGATAGAATGAAAAAAAGAGAAAAGCATAAAGGATGTAGTTGTGGAGAATATTTGTTATGATTAGAAAGTTGCTGAACGGAGATATCGATAGAGTTGCTGACATATGGTTAAAGACAAATCTGAAAGCACATTATTTTATTTCCAATCAATACTGGAAAAGTAATTATGAATTAGTAAAAGAAATGATGTCACAATACGAAGTTATGTGTTTGAAGCAGATAAAATGATACAAGGATTTGTAGGACTAAATGATAAATATATAGAAGGTATTTTTGTCTCCGATGAAATGCAGTCATGTGGCATAGGTAAGCTTTTATTAGATTATGTTAAGGATAAAAAAGTTAGCTTACGATTAAATGTATACCAGAAGAATGCCAGAGCAATTTCTTTTTACCAAAGAGAAGGGTTCATTATTCAATGTGAAGGCTTGGATGAAGCTACTGGTGAAAAAGAGTACACTATGCTATGGAAACGAAAATAGAAATCGTTAAGGAAAGAATCGAAGGTGGTGCAAACGAAAAAGCAGTATTGAGACTTTTCATTAACTGCCCTTTCGTTTGCATCAATTTCGATTTTTTCTGGTTGAACAAAGCGCGTCAACTCTATATGGACTTTTAATTCTGACACTCTATTTATAATAGGATAGCGTGTACACATAGAAACACATAGAATTTATCATTCAGTCCTGTATTATGACACCAGAAATAAGCCTCCCTAAGGAAGCTAAAAAAATATACAGTTATGATACGTTAACAGAGCATATGTGGTTTTGGTTTTATAAAATGTTGTTCTGTAGGCAGAGGAATAATCTTACCACCACAGGAAGAGCACTTGCATATATCTTTATTATAAAGAAGACGGATAATGGCAGGTGCATCCATATCTTTCAGCTTGGAAATATATTTTTTGCAACCAAGGATGTTTCTGCATAGGGTAATCTTTTTCTTCTTATTTCTGGATGAAAGAAGACCATAGTGCCTGATACGTACAAAGCGTTTTGGAGGAACATGCATTAAAAATCGACGGATAAATTCCTCGCCGGATATGGTGATCTCTTTCCAAAGCCCTTGGTTTTTGTAATCTTTAGCGGAAAAAGTAACTGTAGATTCTGTCATGTCTTTGATACGGTAGTTGCTGATAGCAATCCGGTGGGTGTATTTTCCAAGGTATCTGATGACAGATTCGGCACCGTCAAATGGTTTCTTGCAATAAGGAATCCATTCCTTTGTATAGCAGGTATTTAACAATTCCTTGAAAGTATAGTAGTTTTTGTAAGGTGCAGCCGATCCATGAAATTCAAGCCTGTCATTTTCCCAGAGCTGCTTAAGTTCAGCCATGTATTTTCCACGAAACGTTTTTGAGATTACCTTAATCGGAAGGAAAAAATCTTTCCCATTGTCTTTCCAATGATTTTTCACATCCAGCCCTCCACCAAGAACAATCGCATGGATATGAGGATGAAAATTCATGGTACTTCCCCATGTATGGAGGATACAAATATAGCCGATATCAGTCCCAAGATATTTACTATCAGCAGCAAGTTCACTGAGAGTATCTGAAGCCGCATGATAAAGAGCAGTATATAAGAATTTCTGGTTGCTGTAGATAATGGGATTGAGTTCTTCTGGAACTGTAAAAACCACATGGAAATAAGGAGCATCTAAGAGATCCTCACGCCGTGCATCTACCCACTTTTCCTTTGGAAACTCCTGACACATAGGACAGCATCTGTCACGGCAGGAGTTATAGTGGACTGACATGCAGCCGCAGTCCTCGCATACGCTTACATTCACACCAAAGGCACCGGTTTTGCAATTCATGATGTGATAAGCGGCCTTTCGCTGAGCGGGAGAAATACTATGTGTGGATTCAAAAGATGGATAAAAACGATGAAAAACATCCTGAATCGTACAATCCTTACTCATGATTCACCACCTTCCGGGTTGTCGAACGGGCTGCGGATCCCAAGAAGTGTCTTGTTGCTCACATGAAGGTAAACATCTGTAGAGCGAGGATCAACATGTCCCAGAAGTGACTGGATATATTTTATATCTGTGCCACTTTCGAATAAGTGGCTGGCAAAACTATGACGGCACGCATGAGAGGAAACATGACGGGTAATGCCGGCGAGTTTTAGCACTTTTCTTAAAGAACTGGTTAACACTGGTTATATCAAGATATCCACCGGTCCAGGAACTTGGAAAAAGGATATCTTTAGGGCGACCACATTTGTACCAATACTCTGTGAGAAGGTCTAAATTCTTTTGAGACAGAATGGTATACCTGTCAATTCTGCCTTTGGTTTCACGAACATGAATTGTCATGTTGGTACGGGAAATGTCATCATAATGGAGATGAACGACCTCCGATACACGTAATCCGGAAGAATACATAGTTGCAATAATCGCTTTATGCTTCAGATTCGGAGTGGCGTCAATGATTGCATTTATTTCATCGCGGGATAGAACGGCAGGAAGATTTCGCTCTCTTTTCATAGCTGGAACAGTGTCATCATCCCAGAGAATCTTCAGCACCTTTTTATATAAGAACTTGATTGCAGACCGATAGTGATTGTGAGTTTCAGGAGATCTGCCTTCCAGACGTTTTGCAGTAAGAAAACTTTCCGCATCTTCAAGTGTAAGATCAGAAACATTTTTTCCAATCCAACGAAGGAAGTAACTGACATCCGAGCAATACAGTTGAATAGTTCTTTCACGCAGGTTACGTTTTTCCGCTTCATTGCGGATAGATTCAAAAATATCTTTATACATAATAAAACCTCCAGAATAAGTAGTGTTAATAATTACATCTACCTATTCGGAGGTGCATTAGCGTCATAATTCCGATTGCGGAAGAGACTGGAAAATGTTATTCTTATCATAGGCAGTGGAGCTTTCTTAGTTCAGTTGTTTCGTGTGGTAACTTAACAATAACGGATTATGGAAAGTAATTCCACTGCTTTTTTAATAAAAATAAAACTGCGCCACAGCCTTGGCAGGCCATCGCGCAGCGATTTTGTTCAATAGCCATTTATTGACAAAATAGCTTAATTAGCATATTATATTAGCAGTGATTTGATAAGAAATTTAATAAAATTGGGGAGGTTGGTGCGTATGTGCCCATTTCGCAGATTAAAACAATCTGCGAAATCAAACTTCCTCCTGCTTCGTACCTCTGGGAGGGATACAGGAAATGAGCATACATCTTTTCAAACACAATCAGGAAGCATTATAACTCAGTTACCGCCATGCTTGAGCGGGAGAAAATGGCAGCAGTCATCCATCCCACAGGCACAGGGAAATCCCTGATCGCATTTAAGCTGGCAGAGGAACATCCATCAGAGAAATTTCTATGGCTTTCGCCAAGTGAATATATCTATCAGACACAGCTGGAGAATCTCGGAATGGAATTCGATAACATCCAATTCATGTCCTACAGCCGTCTGATGAAGAACGAAGACAGCATCGAAACCCTGCATCCGGATTATATCATCCTGGATGAATTTCATCGCTGTGGTGCTGCAGAATGGGGCAAAAGCGTCAGGAAACTTCTGACCGCCTGTCCAGATGCGAAGAGACTCGGGCTGTCCGCGACCAATATCCGTTATCTGGACAACCAGAGAAATATGGCAGAAGAGATTTTTGATGGAAAGATTGCATCCGAGATGACACTCGGAGAAGCTATCGTCCGGGGAATACTCCCGGAACCGAAATATGTGATCGCCATGTATTCATATAAGAAAGAAACTGGATCAGTTAAAGAAAAGAGTCCAGGCATTATCGAATCAGGGCCTCATCACAGAGAACCAGAAACTGCTTGAGCAGCTGCGCCGCGCACTGGAACAGGCAGAAGGGCTGGACATTGTGTTTGAGAAGCACATGGAAAAGAAAAATGGAAAATATATCGTCTTTTGTTCAGGCAAAGAACATATGGACGAAATGAAAGAGCAGGCCAGTACGTGGTTTCGCCGGGTAGACCGCGAGCCGCGAATCTATACAGCGTTTTTATAACGATACTGCTACAGACAGAGAATTCAGGGAATTTAAGAAGGATAACAGTGCACATCTGAAGCTTCTTTTCTGCATTGATATGCTCAATGAAGGGGTTCATGTGGATGATGTGGACGGTGTGATTCTTCTGCGTCCGACGGTGTCGCCGATTATTTACCTTCAGCAGATCGGGCGTGCATTGTCAGCGGGCAGCAGGAAGACACCGGTTATTTTTGACCTGGTTAATAATTTTG
>ENA-OQAY01000185-OQAY01000185.1-human-gut-metagenome-genome-assembly--contig:-NODE-185-length-17304-cov-1.226116_pt1 | contig 17304 bp, 20 predicted proteins | sample MGYA00242740_ERZ504537 | MGnify/ENA primary metagenome ERZ504537 (study PRJEB26092, sample SAMD00036272) | human gut metagenome | host: Homo sapiens | study: EMG produced TPA metagenomics assembly of... | reverse complement strand
CACGCAAAAGAGAACATTAGCCTTAATGAAAAAGCGCTCTGCCCCGCGCCACCGGCGCGAGAAAACACTCTCCGTCACATTAAAAATGCCCCTCAAAGTCCCCTTCGATTTCATAGGGCCAGCTGAGGATGCCGCCGAGGTCGTAGATATTGGTATAGCCCAGCGCATCCAGCTTCTGGACTGCGTCAGCGCTGCGGCGGCCGGTGCGGCAGTAGACCAGCCAGGGTGCATCCTTGTCGGGCAGCACCTCGGCAGCGCGGTTCATCACCTCTCCCAGCGGCAGCAGCTTTGCGCCCGGGATGTGGCCCACTGCGTACTCGTCCGGCTCCCGCACGTCCACAGCCTGTGCCTTTTTCGCGTCCAGCAGACGGATGGCGGCTGCGGGCTCGATCTTCTGTATCATAAGTGTCTCTCCTTATATCTCTTGTTGCATCATCTTATGATAACAGATATTTTTTGTTCTAGCAAGATGACTTTTCGATATTTCCGCGTCCGGAGCAAAAGGCAGGTTTTTTCACTTTCCAAAAGCGGGTAGTCGTGGTATACTGGAAGGCAAGCAAGGAGAGAACCGCTATGAAATTTTCCACCAAGAGCCGCTATGCGCTGCGGCTGATGGCTGAGCTGGCCCGCTACGCCCCGGGTTCTACCGTCTCGCTGAAGGAGATCAGCGAGCGCCAGCAGCTGAGCCTGAAATATCTGGAGCAGATCGTCACTCCGCTGGCCCGCGTGGGCCTCGTTAAGAGTGAGCGCGGCAGTCAGGGCGGCTACCGCCTGACCAAAGCCCCCGCCGACTACACCGCCGGTGAGATCCTGCGGGCCATCGAGGGCAGCGTGGCCCCCATCCCCTGTCTCGGCAGCGAGACCAACGAGTGTCCCATGTCTGACCAGTGCTTCACTCTGCCTTTCTGGGCCGGGCTGGACGATGTGATCAACCAATACATCGACAGCGTCACCCTCGAGCAGCTGGCCCAGAGCCTGCCCGCCGTCAACGAGGGCTGCGGCTGCTGCGGCACCAAGTCCTGATTTTTCTACCCCGGGATTGACTCCGCGTCCAAAAAAAGGTATACTATTTGAGTATCACCGCCGGGGTGTTGCGCAGTTGGTAGCGCGCCTGCTTTGGGAGCAGGAGGCCGCGAGTTCGAGTCTCGCCACTCCGATAGAAGAAAAAGCCACGATGGGACATCCATCGTGGCTTTCTTTCATCCACACAGGAGGTTTCTTATGATCCGTGACATCTGCAAAGACGAGCTTTTCCTCACCCGGAAAGCTGCACCCGCACTGCCGGAAGACCTGCCCATCGCGCAGGACCTGCTGGAAACGCTCATCGCCCACAAAGACAGCTGCGTCGGCATGGCCGCGAACATGATCGGCGTCGCTAAGCGCATCATCGCGTTCGAGAGCGAGGACGGCTATCTCGTCATGTTCAACCCTGTCATCCTCAAAAAGTCCGGGCCGTACGAAACGGAAGAGGGCTGTCTCTCCCTCACCGGCACCCGGAAGACCAAACGGTTCCAGACCATCAAGGTGCAGTGGCAGAACGAAAAGTTCCAGCCCCGCATCAAGACCTTCTCAGGCTGGACAGCAGAGATCATCCAGCACGAGCTCGACCACTGCGGCGGCATCCTTATTTGACACGACTGGCACGACAAAAGCCCTGCGGCATCCCGCAGGGCTTTTCTGTTGTCTGATTTACTTAGACTGACGGCCGATGTAGGCGAGAATGCCGCCGTCGGCGTACAAGATCTGACCGTTCACGAAGTCGGAGGCGTGGGAGGCCAGAAAGACGCAGGGGCCGACCATATCTTCCGGGTCGCCCCAGCGTCCCGCCGGGGTCTTGGCGGTGATGAACTGGTCGAAGGGGTGACGGCTGCCGTCGGGCTGGACCTCACGCAGCGGGGCGGTCTGGGCGGTGGCGATATAGCCCGGGCCCATGCCGTTGCACTGGATGTTGTACTCACCGTACTCGGAGGCGATGTTCTTGGTCAGCATCTTGAGGGCGCCCTTTGCGGCGGCGTAGGCGGAGACGGTCTCGCGGCCCAGCTCGCTCATCATGGAGCAGATGTTGATGATCTTGCCCTCGTGCTTTTCCATCATATCAGGCAGGACAGCCTTAGAGCAGTTAAACGCGCCGCCCACATGGACGTCGATGACCCGCATGAAGTCGGCGTGGCTCATCTCGACCATCGGCACCCGCTTCATCAGGCCGGCGTTGTTGACCAGGATGTCCACCGGGCCGACCTCGGCCTTGATCTTCGCCACCATCGCGTTGACAGCGTCCTCGTCGGAAACGTCTGCGGCATAGCCGTGAGCGTCAATGCCGGCGGCTTTATAAGCCGCCATGCCCTTCTCAAGGCTGGCCTCGGAAGAGCAGTTGAAGCAGATGGTGGCACCGCACTTGGCCATGCCCTCTGCGATGGAGAAGCCGATGCCGTGCGCACCGCCGGTGATGAGGGCGACCCTGCCCTTCAAATCGAAAGCCGATAGATCCATTGTATTCCTCCGTCAAAGTTAAATATTTAGCAAAACGCCCCGCATCGGTCTCCCGATGCGGGGCGTTGTATGGTGTACTTGTTTAGCGCAGGTCGGTGGTAGCGATGTTGTCCATGTCGTCAAACTCCATGTTCTCGCCGCCCATTGCCCAGATAAAGGTGTAGTTGGAAGTGCCTACGCCGCTGTGGATGCTCCAGGAGGGGCTGATGACAGCGTCCTCGTTGTGCATCACGATGTGGCGGGTCTGCGTGGCTCGCCGCACATGTGGAACACCACCTGCCCCTCGGGCAGTTCAAAGTAGGTATAGATCTCCATCCGGCGCTCATGCGTGTGGCTGGGCATGGTGTTCCAGTTGGAGCCGGGCTCCAGCTCGGTCATGCCCATGCTCAGCTGGCAGGTCTTGAGCACGTCGGGGTGGATGAACTGATTGATGGTGCGCTTATTGCAGGTCTCGACGCTGCCCAGAGGACGGTGATTTGCATCAGCCATCTTGATGAGGCGGGTCTCGTAAGAGCAATGTGCCGGAGCGGAGACCATATAGAACTTTGCCGGATGCTCGGGGTCTGCGGAAGCAAACGTAACTTCCTTGGTACCCTGGGTGATATACAGGCAGTCCTTATAGCCCAGCTCGTACTTCACACCGTCGGCCACCACGATGCCCGTGGAGTCCTTGCCGATGTTGAAGATACCGATCTCGCGGCGCTCGAGGAAATAGTGGGTGCCAAAGTTGGCCCAGACGTCGATGCCCTTGTCGATGGAGACCGTCTCGTGGACAGGCATACAGCCCAGCGTGACCATGCGGTCCACATGGCTGTAGACAGCCACGACTTCATCGGCCTTGTACAGGCCGGTGATGAGCATCTCGTCGCGCATCTCCTCGGTGGTGTAGCGCTTGAAGTCTTTCTGGTTGCAGGAATAACGGATATCCATAGCGGATCTCCTTTCCTGCTTAGCGCTGGATACGGCCGGAACCGTCGCCGCCAGCCAGCTTCTCGACCTCGGAGACAGTCATCATGTTGTAGTCGCCCTCGATGGTGTGCTTCAGAGCAGAAGCAGCAACAGCGAACTCAACAGCATCCTGAGTGCTCTTGCCGTTCAGCAGAGCGTAGATCAGGCCGCCGCCGAAGGAGTCACCGCCGCCAACGCGGTCGATGATCTTCAGCTCGTACTTCTTGGAGAAGCAGTACTCGTTGGAAGCGACATCGTACAGCATAGCGCTCCAGCCGTTCTCGGAAGCGTTGTGGCTCTCACGCAGGGTGATAGCGACCTTCTCGAAGTGGAACTTGTCAGCCAGCTGCTTGGCGACGCTCTTGTAGCCCTCAGCGTTCAGCTTGCCGCCGTAGATGTCGGTAGCCTCAGCCTCGATGCCGAACACGTCCTTAGCGTCCTCCTCGTTGGAGATGCAGACGTCAACGTACTCGCACAGCTTGGTCATAGCCTCACGAGCCTCGGCACGGGTCCACAGCTTGCCGCGGTAGTTCAGGTCGCAGCTGATCTTCACGCCGTGAGCCTTAGCAGCCTTGCAGGCCTCCAGGCAGATCTCGACGACATTTGCGCCCAGAGCCGGGGTGATGCCGGTGAAGTGGAACCAATCGACACCCTCGAAGATCTTATCCCAGTCGAAATCGGAAGGCTGAGCCAGCTGGATCGCGCTGTTGGCACGGTCGTAGATGCAGACAGAGCCGCGCTGAGAAGCGCCCTTCTCGTTGTAGTAGATGCCGACACGGTCACCGCCGCGGGTGATCATGCTGGTATCGACGCCGTAGCGGCGCAGGCTGTTGACAGCGGCCTGGCCGATCGCGTGTGCGGGGAGCTTGGTGACGAAAGCTGCGTCCAGGCCGTAATTAGCCAGAGAGACAGCGACGTTAGCCTCGCCGCCGCCGAAGGTGAACTCCAGGCTGTTGGCCTGAACGAAGCGCTCGTAGTTGAAGGGCTGCAGACGAACCATCAGCTCGCCAAAGGTAACGACTTTCATAGTGTTTCTCCTTTATGTTTGTATCATCGGATCATCCCGCCGCGGCGGTCTTGACGGAAAATTCAGGCTCAGGCCTGGACCAGGTGGAATGCGAAGCCGGCGATCTCGCCCTCCATGTAGCAGGCGACGGTCTTGCCGTTCTTGACATTCTTGCTGTCGAGGTCGAACTTCACGCCGCGCTGAGACAGGTGTAGATAGCACGATCGACGTTGTTGCAGCCGATGGCGATGTGGCCGTTGGTGCCGCGGCCCGGCTTCTTCATGATCTCGAACTCCTTGTTGCCCACGAAGATGCTGGAGTTGCCCGGAGTGACCTTCATGTTCAGCATGGTGGAGATGAGGCCTGCGATCTTGGCAGCCTCTTCCTCGTTGCCGGTGTTGATGCCGACGTGGATGAGGTGCAGGCCCAGCATGGTGTCAACAGCTTCCTTGCTCTGAGCGGTGATCTTTGCCCAGTCGCCGGCCTTGATGACGTCGCTCTTGCACATCCAGGTGCCGCCGACAGCGAAGATCTGGTCATAGCCCAGGTAGTCGTTGACGTTCTTGGCGTTGACACCGCCGGTGCACATCCAGCGAGCGCCCTTCAGGCAGCGCCGATGTTCTTCAGCATCCCAACACCGCCGTTTGCCTCAGCGGGGAAGAACTTCAGAGCCTCGCAGCCCATGTTCATAGCCTGCTGCATCTCGCCTGCGGAAGCGGTGCCGGGCATCATGATGCCGCCCTTGTCGATGACGTGCTTGCAGACCTCGGGGTCGAAGCCGGGAGCAACGATGAAGGAAGCACCGGCAGCCATAGCGCGGTCAGCCTGCTCGCAGGTCAGGACAGTGCCGGCGCCCAGCAGCATCTCGGGCATCTCCTCGTGGATCTTGCGGATGCACTCCTCAGCACATGCGGTGCGGAAGGTGACCTCAGCTGCGGGCAGACCGCCCTCAGCCAGAGCCTTGCACAGGGGCAGGGCCTCGTCTACGCTGTTAAAAGCAATAACAGGGATAATGCCGATCTGATAGACCTTTTCTACGATGGGATTCATAACGCATTTCTCCTTTTTAACATTTGCATGAACTCCTGCGGCTGAGGGCCCCGATGGGCATACCTTCCCCACCGCACATTCGTATCTTTAGTATAAACGAGAGCGGGCCGTTTGGTAATGCTCAACAAGCACAATGTTTTGCATAAGAGCTTGTATACATTGCACAAAAACGCCGAAGCTGTGCTTCTCAGAGCCCCAGACGGGCAAAGATCTCGGCCACGCCGTCGTGGTCGTTGTCGTTTTCGCTGACGATGTCGGCCAATTTTCGGATGTGCTCCATGCCGTTTGCCATCACGGCGGCGACGCCTGCCTTTTCCAGCATGGCGCGGTCATTCTCGCTGTCACCCACAGCCAGCGTGGCCTCGCGGGGGATGCCCAGATGGTCGGCCAGTGCCAGCAGACTCTCGCCCTTGTTTACTCCGGCGGCGGTGACTTCGATGTTGTCCGGCGCCCCCTGCACCACCTCGACGCCCTCGATGGCCGTAAAGCGGGGCAGATACTGCTGCGCCTCTTTCACCGAGTGGAAGAACATGCAGAACTTCTCCACCTCGTGGGCGTGGCGGCTCATCCACTCGCTCTGGTCCCGCAGGATGGTGAAGCGGCCATCGTTGGGCTGGATGGCCTCTGTCCCCTTCACCGCCGCCAGACGGGCGAACCGCTCGTCGAAAAAGCGCTGCTGCACCATGTCGCGGAGAGCGCGCCCGTCGCTGAAGATGTTCAGTCCGCCGGGCAGGCCGTGGAACGCCTCGTAGACCTCCCGGGCCTTTTCCACCGGGAAGCACCGCCGGACGATGCACTCCGGCCGGCTCGTCTCATGCTCTGCGGCGTTGGCATACCGGCTGTAGACACAGCCCAGCGGGTCGCCGCCGAGATCCCAGACCGCCGCACCGTTGGAGGTGAGAGCATAATGCACCCAGGGCTGTTTCGCCACCACCGGCGGCAGGCTGGCCAGCGGGCGGCCTGTAGCGGGATGACCACGACGCCCCGGTCAGACGCCTCGGACAGCACCTTCTGCGTGCAGGGCGAAACTTCGCCGTTGCTGTTGAGCAGGGTGCCGTCCAGATCGAGGGCCGCAAGAAGGATGGGGTGAGATGAAGTAGACATGAAAGCTCCTTTGCGCTTGTAAGTACACGTTTTCTGTCCCAGCGGGACAGGCTGTCTTTATTTTATAACAGCAAATGGATTTGCGCAAGTCGGCCAAGTATGGTAAAATGTATCATCGTATGATAAAAACAAGGAGCTCTTCATGAAAACTTCTCTTCTTCGCGCACGGCCCCACCTGTGGTATCAGCTGTACTGGGTGGTCTACCTCATCTGGTTCTTCTGGCTGGACCTCACCGTCACCAACCCGAACTATATCATCCACAGCCCGCTGGACGACTTCATCCCCTTCAACGAGTGGTTCATCTTTCCCTACGGCAGCTGGTTCTTCCTGCTGGCGGGCGTCACGGCACTGCTCTGGTGGTTCGACACCGCCAGCTACGACAAGCTCTGCCTCATGATGTTCTCGGGCATGACCTTCTGCCTCATCCTCTATATGGTGCTGCCCAACGGCCTCGACATCCGCCCCACAGTGGAAGAAGTGGGCCGCAGCAACATCGCCATGACCCTGATGCAGCTCATCTGGAAAGCCGACGCTTCGGTGAACGTCTGCCCCTCCATCCACTGCCAGAGCTCGGCCTGCATGGCCATCGCCTTCTCGGGCAGCACACTGGCAAAAGACCGCCCGTGGCTCAAAGTGCTGGCCTTCGGCTGGGCGGCGCTCATCTGCGCGTCCACCGTCTTTACCAAGCAGCACTCCATCATCGACGTCTTCTGCGGGCTGGCCGTGGCATTCATCTGGGTGCCGGTGCTCTATCTCCACCCCCGGAAGCGTTGAACTTTTTGGTAAAATATACAGTTTTTTGTTGCCGCTGCTCTTGACGGCGCAGATGCCCGCGGGTACAATGGTGGTAGCTGATATATCACATTTCCGGGCATTGCCCGTTTCAGAAGGAGCGTGACTGCAATGGCATCACGAAGCGCACGGGAGGTCGCCTATGAGACCATCCGCAGCCGCATCATCACCATGGACCTCAAGCCCGGCGACGAGCTGAACGACCGGGAGCTGGCCCAGGAGCTGGGCATCAGCCGCACCCCCATGCGGGAAGCCCTCATCATGCTCAACATCGCCCACATGGTGGTCATCAAGCCCCAGAGCGGCACCCACGTGGCCCCCATCGACCTCAAGCTGATGGAGATGGAGCAGTTCGCCCGCTTCACGCTGGAAAAAGAGATTTTGAACCGCATCCGGGGCCGTCTGACTGCCGAGCAGGAAGCCGCCTACCGACTCAACCTCGAGAGCTACCGCCAGCTGGAGCGCGACCCCGACGCCGAAAACCGGGAGACCCGGATGCTGGACCTGGACAACGCCTTCCACCGCCGGGCCTTCCAGCTCTGCGGCATGGAGGAGCACTTCGACCATATGCTCTCCACCTTCCAGCACATCGAGCGGCTGCGCAAGTTCAGCCTCCAGACCGAGGAGAACAAGTCCGTCTGCGCGGCCCACACCCGCATCCTCGAAGCCGTCCTGCGCGGCTCCGAAGAAGACCTCAGCCGCGCCCTCAGCGACCACCTCAACCGCTACAAGCTCTCGGTGGAGCAGGCCCGCCAGCGCCACCCGGAGTATTTCACGGAGGGGACGGTCCGCCCGGTGGACTACCACATCTGAATCTGGCACAACACAAAAACGCCGCACAGCCAAAAGCTGCGCGGCGTTTTCTTATGCGTTATGGTTCAGAAGCTCAGACCTTCTCGATGGTGATGCTCCACTCGCTGGTCATGGCCTCATCGACGTCCAGCACCTCGTGCCTGCCCTCTTCGTTGACGCTGTTGGCCCAGCCGTTCCAGGGCTCCATGCAGACGAAGTTCTCGGCGTCCTGCTGCCAGAGCACGCCCTTGTCGAAGGTCTCGTCAGCATCCACAGTGACCTTGTGGCCGTTGCCCTTGTCGGTGAAGGTCATGGGGAACTGAACGCCAGTCAGCAGGCGGATGGTGTTGTCTGCGCCCTCCTTGCGGGTGAGGGTGATCTTCTCGGGAGCGGCGGGCTGCTCGCCCTTAGCGTTCTCGGAGCAGGTGGCGCACTTGATGTCGAAGTCCACGTTCTCCAGAGCGGAAGCCATGAAGTAGGGGTGGTAGCCGAAGCTGAAGGGCATCGGCTTGTCGCCCTCGTTGATGACGGTCAGGCTGATAGTGGCCTTGTTGCCCTCGAGGTTGTAGTTCACCAACAGGGTGAAGTCGAACGGGTAGAGGAACTTGGTCAGCGGGGTGGATTCCAGAGCCAGCGTCACGCCGTCGGGGCCGACGCTCTCCACGTCCCATGCGCACAGGTCCGCGAAGCCGTGGGTCTCCATGGGGTAAGCCTTGCCGTCAAAGTTGTGGACGCCGCCGTCGGGGTTGCCGCAGCTGGGGAAGAGCACCGGCACACCGAAGCGGGGGCGGCTGCACTCGGAGAAGTTGGGGCGGCGGGTCCAGATGTACTCGTCGCCGTCGAGGGTGAAGCCGGTGATCATGCCTCCGGCGCTCGGGGGGTGATGGTCAGGCGTGGTCTTTGCGGCAGGGTCGGTGATGACGTACTGCTCATAGCATGCACCGTTCTCGGTGACGTACTGGGTGGTGATCTGGTTCATAAGTAAAAGCCTCCTATTATTACCGCAGGGTCGCCCCGGCGGGTCATTCCTTATGCTCGGTCTGCTCCGGCTGCTGCTCCAACTTCTGGAAGTAGTAATCAATGCCGTAGCGGATAAAATACTTGATCAGCCGCACCGCACCGTAGAGCAGCGCTGCATAGATCAGCAGAGAAAACAATACTGCGCCATTTGCACCCATCATATAAAACACTTCCTTTCCGTTTTCATGCACAAAAAGGCCGCCGTATCGCAAAAAGTGCGTACAGCAGCCTTTATTTTGGTCACAAAGATACACTCCAGACCCTTTCAAAGGCGGCTGTTTTGTGACACGCGATTCGCGGCTGTTGCCAACGTATTAAAAATACGCGAATCGCAGTTAGAGCACGACGCCGTCCTTGAAGATGGAGATCTCGCGGAAGCCGTGCTTCTCGGCCTTGGTCTGCTCACCGCTGGCAACACGGATGACCAGATCCAGCAGGTCTTTTGCGGCCTCGTCGATGGTCTTCTCACCGTCGGCGATGACGCCGGTGTTGAAGTCGATCCAGCCCGACTTCTTCTCTGCCAGCGGGGTGTTGGTAGAGATCTTCAGGGTGGGAGCCGGAGCGGAGAACGGGGTGCCGCGGCCGGTGGAGAAGAGGATGAGGTGTGCGCCTGCGGCGGTCATGGCGGTGGCGGACACGAGGTCATTGCCGGGGCCGTAGAGCATATTCAGGCCCTTGGTCACGACGGGGTCGCCGTAGCCGATGACGTCCATGATGGGGGCCGTGCCGCCCTTCTGGACGCAGCCGCAGCTCTTGTCTTCCAGGGTGGTGATGCCGCCCTGCTTGTTGCCCGGAGAGGGATTGTCGTAGACCACCTCATTGTGGCTGATGAAGTACTCTTTGAAGCCGTTGATCATCTGCTCGGCCTTGACGAAGACATCGCGGTCGATGCAGCGGTCCATCAGGAAGCCCTCGGCGCCGAACATCTCCGGCACCTCGGTCAGGACGGTGGAGCCGCCACGCTGACCCATCATATCGGAGAAGCGGCCGATGGTGGGGTTGGCGGTGATGCCGGACAGGCCATCAGAGCCGCCGCACTTCATGCCGACCACCAGCTCACTCACGGGGATGGGCTCACGCTTGAACTGACCGGCGTAAGCAGCCAGCTCCTTCAGGATGTCGCGGGCGGCGGTGAACTCGTCGTCCACGTCCTGGCAGGTCAGGAACTTTACGCGGTCGTGGTCATACTCGCCCAGCTCTGCGAGGAACTGCTCATGGGTCAGGTTCTCGCAGCCCAGAGACAGCACCAGAACGGCAGCGGCATTGGGGTGGCGGACCAGAGCGGCCAGCAGCTTGCGGGTCTGCGCATGGTCATGGCCGGTCTGGCTGCAGCCGAAGGGATGGGTGAAGGTGTAGAGGCCCTCGATGGTGCCGGTGACGAGGTCCTGATTGTCGGCCACCATCTTCTTGGCGATGTCGTTGACACAGCCGACGGTGGGGATGATCCAGATCTCGTTGCGGATGGCGGCGCGGCCATCCTTGCGGCGGAAGCCCATGAAGGTCTCGGGCTCCACCTTGGGCAGCGGGGCCAGATCGGGGGAGGGGTTATAGCTGTATTCCACCTCACCGGAGAGGTTGGTGTGGACATTGTGGGTGTGCATCCAGGTACCCGGCTCAGCGTCGGCGGTGGCGTGGCCGATGGGGAAGCCGTACTTGATGACGTTCTCGCCGTTCTTGATGGGCTTGACGGCCATCTTGTGGCCCTGAGGGATGTCCTCCAGCGCGGTGACGGCAAGGCCGTCCACCTCGACGAGGGTACCCTTGGCAATGGGATGCAGAGCGACAACGACGTTGTCGATGGGACTGATATGGATCGCCTGCGGCATAGTTTTTCTCCTACTTTCTCATAAGCCAAAAGGGCTGCTGCCCAAAGCAGCAGCCCTTTTGTGCAAATTTTCAGCTTACAGGCAGCTCTTGTAAGCAGCCTCGGCGCCCTCGGTGCGGATCAGCTCCAGGTCTGCCAGAACAGCGGCCTCGAGGCCCTCGATCCTGGTCAGGTCCTGATCCCACATCTGGGTGTTGGTCAGAACGGCCTTCACCAGCTGAGCAGCGGTGTCGTCCTTGTGTGCATAGTAGAAGTCCAGAGCCCATGCGTCATCCTGGATCTTGTAGGTGTTGCCTGCCGGGCGCTTGCAGATGAGGCCGTCAGCAGTGCGCTCCTGAATGTCGTTGGAGTAGAAAGCGATGTAAGCAGCCAGAGACATGGTCAGGCACTTGGGCAGCTTCTTCTGCTCCTCGATATAAGTCAGGAAGGAAGGCATGTTGCGGGCCTTCCACTTGGAGGTGGAGTTCAGGGAGATGCTCATCAGCTCGTGGTTGATGAACGGGTTGTTGAAGCGGTCCTGCACAGCAGAAGCGAACTCCTCGAGGTCCTTCTTGTCCAGAGGCAGGGTGGGGATGACTTCCTCGTGCAGCATCTTGTTCATGAAGCCGCGGATGGTGTCGTTGTGCATGCAGTCACGCACGATGTCGAAACCGGCCAGATATGCGCCCAGAACGAAACCGGTGTGAGCACCGTTCAGGATGCGGACCTTGCGCTTCTTGTAGGGGGTGACATCGGGGACGACCATGACGTTGACGCCGGCCTTCTTGAACGGCAGCTTGTCCTCCAGACCATCGGGGCCTTCGATGACCCAGACGCCAAAGACTTCGCCGACATCCAGAGCCTTATCGGTGTAGCCGTTGGCCTCTTCCAGAGCAGCCATCTCCTTCGGGTCACGGATGCGGCCCGGGACGATGCGGTCCACCAGAGTGGAGCAGAAGGTGTTGGCGCTGTTCATCCAGTCGATGAAGGCAGCGTCGAGGTTCCAGTCCTTCGCGTAGTTGTTGCAGCACTTCTGCAGCTCCTTGCCGTTGTTGTCGATGAGCTCGCAGGAGAGGATGACCAGACCCTTGTCAACAGCGCCCTTGAAGGCGGTGTAGCGCTCGTAGAGCACGCGGGTCAGCTTTGCAGGGAAGCTGTTGGGAGGCACCTGGTCGAACTGGCTGTCGCCCTGCGTGTAGGCGATGCCGGCCTCAGTGGTGTTGGAGACGACGATCTCCAGGTCCTCAGAGCGGGCCAGAGCCAGCACTTCGTCCCACTTGCCCTCGGAGTAGGGGCAGACACAGTCATGCACGCAGGAGATGACGCGCTTTGCATCGACCTTCTGGCCCTTCTCGCTGCCGCGCAGGTACAGGGTGTACAGACCCTCCTGCTCGTTGATCCAGTCCGCCATCTGGGGGAAGTTTGCGATGGGCTGGACGAGCTTGACCTTGCCGTTGTAGCCAGCCTTCTCGTTGGCAATATCAAAGAAGTAATCCACGAATGCGCGCAGGAAGTTGCCCTCACCGAACTGCATCACCTTGACGGGTGCGTCCTTGAGGATATAACCGTTGTAGCCGGTGCTTTCCAGGACCTTGTAATTCAAAGTTTCCATTTGAGTGTCTCCTTTTATCAGATTGCTTTGCCTTTCACGGGGGGCAGCCTGAGCCGCGCCCTTCTCTGTCTCTATTTTATGCTGTTGTATACAAATAAGTCAAGTGGTTCTCAACAGTTTTTTGCCGGAAAAGGGGTCGTTTTATAAAAACCAGCGAATTGTACAAGTCCGCACGAGATTTTTGGGCAGTTTTTCAGTTGTATACATCGGCATTTTCCGGTATACTAAAGGCAGGAATGGCCTGTTTGCACGGAACAGGCCACCCCCCACTATAAGAATGTTTCAAACTGTCATGACCATTGAAAAAAGGAGTTCTGACCATGAAAGCATTTATGGATAAGGAGTTCATGCTCCAGTCGCCCACCGCACAGCACCTGTACCACGCTTACGCTGAGGATATGCCCATCTGTGACTATCACTGCCACATTCCTCCCCGTGAGATCTACGAGAACCGCCGCTTCGACAACATCGCTCAGGTCTGGCTGGGCGGCCGCAACCCGGACGGCAGCTACTTCGGCGACCACTACAAGTGGCGCGTCATGCGCTCCAACGGTGTGCCTGAGGAGTACATCACCGGCGACAAGCCTGACCGCGAGCGCTTCCAGAAGTTCGCTGAGGCTCTGCCCATGGCCATCGGCAACCCGATGTACCACTGGACCAATCTGGAGCTGCACACCTTCTTCGGCTACGACGGCGTGCTGAACGGCGACACCGCTGAGGAAGTCTGGAACCTGTGCAACGACAAGCTCCAGCACGACCCCAAGCTGACCGTCCGCGGCCTCATCGAGCAGAGCAACGTGGCCTTCATCGGCACCACCGATGACCCCATCGACAGCCTCGAGTGGCACAAGAAGATCAAGGAAGACCCCACCATCAAGTTCACCGTGGCTCCTTCCTTCCGCCCCGACAAGGCCCTCAACATCAACAAGCCCGGCTTTGCTGAGTACATGGGCAAGCTGGCCGCTGCTGTCGGCAAGGAGAAGCTGGCCTGCATCAACTGCGTCACCAGCGCTCTGACCGACCGCATCGAGTTCTTCGCCGAGATGGGCTGCCGCGCTTCCGACCACGGTCTGGACTACATCCCCTACCGTGAGGCCACCAAGGAAGAGGTCAACGCCATCTACCAGAAGGTCATGGCCGGCGAGACCTGCACTCCGGAAGAGGCTGAGAAGTATCAGACCTACATCCTCATCCATCTGGGCAAGCAGTATCACCGCCTCGGCATCGTCATGCAGTTCCACTACAACTGCCTGCGGGGCGTCAACCGCAAGATGAACACCCTGCTGGGACCCGACACCGGCTACGACATGATCAACACCGCTACCTGCGGCGGCCAGATCGCAGCCCTGCTGAGCGCCTGAACGACACCGACGAGTGCCCCAAGACCATCATCTACAGCCTGAACCCCGGCGATGATGCTCAGATCGGCACCATCCTCGGCTGCTTCCAGAACAGCGAGATCCCGGGCAAGATCCAGCACGGCTCCGCATGGTGGTTCAATGACCACAAGATCGGCATGGAAGAGCAGATGTCCCGTCTGGCCAGCCTCGGCCTGCTGGGCAACTTCGTCGGTATGCTGACCGACAGCCGCAGCTTCCTGAGCTACACCCGCCACGATTACTTCCGCCGCATCCTCTGCAACCTCATCGGTCAGTGGGTCGAGGACGGCGAGTATCCCAACGACGAGAAGGCTCTGGAAAAGATCGTCAAGGGCATCTGCTTCGACAACGCAAAGCGCTACTTCAATCTGTAATCTCTCCTGAGTTACCCAAGACCTCCGCCGTCTACGGACTGCGGAGGTCTTTTTTGCCTGCAAATAAAACGCCCCCCGCGTCAGCTATTTCAGCCGATGCAGGGGCATTGCTCTCTCTTTTGGGATTTACTTGTTATTGTCAGCGACCATCATCTTGCTGGCCTTGTAGATGTCGCCGCAGCCCAGCGTGATGACCAGATCGCCTTCCCGGGCGTTCTGCTTCACCCAGTCGGCAGCAGCCTCCAGACTGTCCACCAGCACCGAGCCGGGGATCTGAGCGGCCAGCTTTGCGCTGGTGATGGTGGGGTCGTTGGGCTCACGGCTGCCCATGATGGGGGTGATGACTGCCACATCGGGGATCTTGAGCACATCCACGAAGTCGTTGAACAGCATCTTGGTGCGGCTGTATGTAAACGGCTGGTGGACGGCGATGAGGCGCTTGTAGCCCAGTTCCTTGGCGGTGTTCAGGGTCGCACGCAGCTCGGTGGGGTGATGAGCGTAGTCATCCACCACCACAGCGCCGTTGCACTCACCGTAGACCTCGAAACGGCGTCCTGCGCCCTTGAAGCTTGCGGCAGCGGCGGCGCACTGCTCCACGGTCAGGCCCGCAAAACGGCAGACCGCGCACATGGCCAGCGCATTGTAGATGTTGTGACGGCCCGGCACAGCCAGACGGATGTGGCCCGTGACCTTGCTCCACTCCTTCAAATCGAACTCGAAGAAGCCGGGCTTATACTCCTGCACATTGATGGCCTGATAATCGCCGTCGTTGTTGATGCCGAAGGTGCGCACACGGCGGTCAAGGGTGTACATGACGTCCATCGTGTTCTTGTCGTCGGCGTTGGCGAAGATCATGAACTGGGTCATCAGGGCAAAGCGCTTGAAGGCGAACTTCAGCTCACCCATGCTGCCGTAGTAGTCCAGATGGTCGTTGTCGATGTTCAGCACGACGGAGAGGTAGGGGGTCAGCTTCAGGAAGGTCTCGGAGAACTCGCAGGCTTCGATGACGATGTCATCGCCCTTGCCGGCCTTGCCGTAGCCGTGGATGAGGGGCAGCTTGCCGCCGATGACCGCAGAGGGGTCGCGGCCTGCCAGCTCCAGCGCCGTGGTGATCATGGAGGTGGTCGTGGTCTTGCCGTGGGTGCCGGAGACGCAGATGCTCTGCTTGTACAGACGGCTCACATAGCCCAGCAGGACGCTGCGCTCCACCGTCGTGATGCCGTAGGAGGCTGCCGCATTCAGCTCCACATTGTCCTTTGCGATGGCGGCAGAGTAGACCACCAGGTCTGCACCGACGACATTATCAGCGCTGTGGCCCAGCGTGACCTTGACGCCCATCTCCCGCTCGGAGCGGATGATGCTGCCGTCCAGCACATCGCTGCCCGAAATGTCGTAGCCCTTTGCGGAGAGGATCTGGATGAGAGGATACATACCGCTGCCGCCGCAGCCGATGAAGTGTATCTTCTTCACATTATCCAGCAAATGCTGGGTGTAGTCGGTGTACATGAACATAGAAAGCAACCTCCAATAATATAAACGGCCGCTGGGCAGACCGTATCCATTCTAGTGACACATAGTATTATATAATTTTTGGAGCACAAAATAAACACTTCGGAGCGAATTTTCGGAAAGAACTATAAATTGACCGGTACTTTTGTGCTTTGTGTACAGAATCCGCGGCTTTGCGAGATACTTTTTGACGCTTCATAAAAGATTTACATTTTACTCAGGATAAATAGATAACGATCTTGAGATTTTTGTGTTATAGTTATAAAGGAAATTTTGCTGCGGCAGCGCCTGCACCGACGTCGGCTGCTCCCGGCACGAAAAGAGGAGACACCTTTTGAACATCAAGATCACCGCCGACAGCACCTGTGATTTGTCCGAAGAGCTGCTGCGGCAATGGAATATTTCTCTGATGCCCATGCACATCCTGATGGGCGACGATACTTATCTGGACGGCGTCACCATTCATCCGGCTGACGTTTTTGCCCATGTGGATGCAGGCGGCCAGACCCCGAAATCCGCTGCCGCAAACCCCGTGGAGTACATCGACTTCTTCGAGCCCTTTGCCAAGGAGTACGACGCCGTCATCCACATCTCGGTCAGTGCCAAGCTTTCCTCCTGCTATCAGAACGCCTGCCTTGCCGCACAGGAATACGACAACGTGTCCGTCATCGACAGCGAGAACATCTGCACCGGTCAGGGCTATCTTGTCCTCCGCGCCGCCAAGTGGGCTGCGGACGGTCTGACGGCCCGGAACATCTGTATGCGCCTCCAGAACCTCGTCAACCGGGTCGAGCTGAGCTTTGTGCTCAACCAGCTCAACTACATGGCCAAGAGCGGCCGCTGCTCCGGCGTGCTGGCGTTCGGCGCCAACATTCTGGGCATCAAACCCAGCCTCGCCATCATCGATGGTGAGCTGAAGGTCGTCAAGAAGTATCGCGGCAGCCTGCCCATCTGCGTGGGCAAGTACATCACCGACCTGCTGGATGGCCGGGACGACATCGACAACAGCATGGTCTTTATCTCGTCCTGCCAGCCCAAACCCGGCTGCATGGAGGCCATCAAAGCCGGTCTGCGCAAATACGGTAAGTTTGAGAACATCATTGAGACCGACATCGGCACGACCATCGGCGGCTACTCCGGCCCCGGCACCATCGGCATCGTGTTTGCGAAGAAAGTTTAATCGGCATTCAACCAAAGCGGCCCGGCTGCGTGGAAAGCTCCAACGCGGCGGGGCCGATTTTTGGTTATATAATGCTTTCGTAAAAAAGAAAACCGCCCTGAGAACTCTCAGAGCGGCATATTCAAGTCGGCGGCTACCTATTTTCACAAGCCGTTTCCAGCTAACTATCTTGGGCACGAGTGAGCTTAACTGCTGTGTTCGGAATGGGAACAGGTGGAACCTCACCGTCATCGTCACCGACCA
>ENA-OQAY01000184-OQAY01000184.1-human-gut-metagenome-genome-assembly--contig:-NODE-184-length-17491-cov-0.698802_pt1 | contig 17491 bp, 20 predicted proteins | sample MGYA00242740_ERZ504537 | MGnify/ENA primary metagenome ERZ504537 (study PRJEB26092, sample SAMD00036272) | human gut metagenome | host: Homo sapiens | study: EMG produced TPA metagenomics assembly of... | reverse complement strand
ATACCGTTTCGCCCGCCCATGACTGCGCCAAACCGTCCTGCTCTATGGTGTAATACTTTGCGACATTTAGGTTGTTATTGTCTGCGCATGGATCCAATGTAAAGTTAAATTCTTCATTGAGTGCATCGAAAAGATCCTGCGGTGTTCCCCAATCGTCCTTCCCGGTGCTAAAGTGTACGCTATTCATTGCTTGCCTCCTTTTCTGCTGTTTCTCCTAAAATTATTTTTCTGAAAATACTTTCAAAAATTGTTACCGGTATGCTGTTACCCGCTTGCTTGTATAATGCCATTGTGTAACGTCCGTTTTTCTTCTGTACTGCTGCCGCCGCCTCAAAATCTGCGTCGCTATACCCTTGCAATCTCCAACATTCACGTTCTGTTAAATACCTGTATTTGCCACCGCCTAAGTCAATAACCTGTGCCGGTGTTCTATCCTGCCTTGCCGTAATTGTATAGGCATAATCTTTAATAACCGTCGCCCTGCGTATTCCTTTTTTGCCTATTGCGTTGTAAACGCTTGGTTGTGTCACTGCGTAAACTTCTGATACGTCCTTTTCTAAATATTCCGATATGTCGCGCATTTCTGTTTTTATTAAATCGTCAAAATTGAACGGTTCGCCGTTTAATACAGATATTGTAAAAACTCGTTCTCTTGCTTGCGGTAATCCGAAATCGCGCGCATCTAATGTTTGAAAACTATTTGTATATCCTAATTTCTGCATTTCTGATAAATAACGGTTAAAGTTATGTATCATGTGTTTTGATGTGACATTTTTTACATTCTCCCAAATAACAAAGCGCGGTTTCCAATCTCCCATTTGCTGTATAATGTGTATTGTTTCCCACATAAGGCTCGATCGTGTTCCCGATCCCTCGTCTGCGCCTTTTCCTTTGTTGATCCTTCCTGCTGCCGCTGTTGCCTTTCCTTGATGCCCGGCGATGCTAAAATCTTGGCAGGGCGAACCATGTATTAAAATATCCGGTTTAAGATCCCAACCTATGACCGATTGCGTTTTATATGCTAATTCGTTTTTAAACATTGCGTTGTACGATCTTACCGCTTTTTCGTCTATCTCCACATAATCAATAGCCTTTACCGGTATTCCAATATTACGAAGGGCGCATCGTGGCGAACCAATGCCTCCGAATAATTCAAGTATTTTTATCATTTTCCTTTCGTTCCTAACTGTTTACTTAAAAGAAACTCATACATTTCTTTATATGTTTTCGCCTGCTTTTCTGCTACCTGCTGCCGGTCTGCCATTTCTGCCAACTGCTGCCGCAGGCTTTCCATTTCCGCAGGCTCTTTTTCTGCCTTTGTATTTATGCCAACCGATACCGTTAAACACTCGTCAAGCTGTTTCATTTCTTCCGGTGTGAGTGTTCCGATCCATTCGCCGATCCGTTCCTCGTAAACGCTGCTTATCTGCTCGCACAATACGGTTGATGTTCTCAACGCGGAACTTGTTATAAAATGTGTTGGCAGGTCTGTTTTCGGCTGTGTCGTCATATAGACAACTTCATAAACGCCGCTATGCTTGTTATTTGCATCGTTTGAAACAATAACCGCAGGTCTGTCTGCTTTCTGCTCGCTGCCGATGCTTTGGCGGGTATCACGAATAAAATAAATGTCGCCTCGCTTAATCATTTACCGTTACCCCCCCACATAAATAATTTTTCTGTCGCTCTGAAATGCTCTTTTGCTTTCATACTGCGATCTACCTCCTTTTCCCAAATTGTTATAAAATCGTCCGGTGCTTGTAACTCCGAAATTAAAACTATGTTGTTGTGGCGGCTCCATTTCCGCATCGTTTCCCAAAATTCCAAATAATCAAAATCTTTTGCATTGCCGTATTTTTTTGTACCCTCATAGGGTGGATCGCAATATATAACGCAGCCCTGCGGCGTATAGCTTTTATAATCTCTACAACTGAAATCAATACCGAATATACCGCCCTGCTGCATCTGCATTAAAATGTTATTGCGGCTTTCTCTGTAATAATCCCTTACCCTGCCTTTGTCTTTTCCATATCCCGCATAACCGCCGTCGTAAAATCTGCCGTTATATGATGCAAGGAAACCAACCGCGCCAATGTACCACGCCTGCAGGCTGTTATCTCCGGTTCTGTATGCCTCACGCGCTTTGTTATATTCTTCGCGTGTGATATGTTCCGGCAATTCGCCGCCGTCCTGCAAGTGTTGGAATAACGCAATTAAATATTTATTGCTATCTGATGCAATGCGGTATTCTGCTTTTATCTTGTCTATCACATTGCAGCCGCCCGCGAACGGTTCCACATAATACCGCGCGCCGCTTTCGTCAATTTTTCGTTGAATAATCGGCACTATGTACTTTGTGATCTTCGCTTTCGATCCCATGTACTTCATTTTCGCCTCCTATGATTTTCTCTAACTCGGTGTCGTACCGGTCGTTGTATTTTTCAAATGTTACGGTGTGGATCTGCATTAGCATATAAAATTGTTTCCATTCCTCGACATTTGCCGGAGGTTTTCTGTTTGCTTTCTTCCAACCGTCCTGCTGCCACTTATCCAACCAACCCAACCTGCAGGCGTTTGCCATATATTCGCAATCAATATAAATCTTTATATCGCAGGGCTTTAATAATACCCGCATCGCTGCAATACAAATTTTTAAGTGCAGGGCGTTTTTCGTGTCTGCCTCTATCTGCGTGCGCTGCTGCCGCTTGTGGCTTTTCCCTTGCTTGTCTATAAACTCAATAACCGCCGCTGCCTCTCCTGCGCCTCTTGGGTTGCCTCTGAAACTGCTTTTTATGTATATGCTTACGTTCAATTTATCCACCTTCTTTTAACACGCCCTGCCGTCTAGTATTTATTAAACGGCTGCGGTTTTTCGTTGTGAGTTATCCACAATATTAACCACCGCTACCGGATAGCCGAACCATTGTATATTTTTGGTATTCTCTACCGGTAAACGGATCTATGCCGTTATATACTGTGTCTTTGTCGATGTAATAGCCTTTTATCGGTTTTGGATCTGCCGCCCACCTTTGCGCCTTTTTTATAATTTCTGTCTTTGGTGTTGGCATTGTCAAATTGCGGCTGCAACTGTATCTTTGCTTATGCCCTCCGTCGTTCTCTTTGTAGGTCTTTGATGTTTCTTTTATGAGGTACGCCGCCAAATCCTTATATTGTCCGGTATCGTCCAAATACTTAAAATCCGGTCTGCCAAACTTCCACAATCTGCGAACCATTTTAGAAACGTCCTGCCCTTCAATATGGTTAATCAATAAATGATGATGTATAGCTTTATTTTTATATTCCGTCACATTGATATATTTCAGATCTGCGCCCAACTTTTTAAACTCTTTTCGCAAGCTGTCTATTACTTTTTTAATATTTTTCTTTGCCTGCTTTGGTGTTGGTCTTTCGTCTTTCCTGTATGTCAATGTGATAAATGGATCATCTACTCCAAAATTAGCATTGATCTTTAGCCGGAGGGTTCTCTCTGCGTTCATTTGATTAACCTTTTCCATTTCCTCGGCTGTTGGCTTTTCCCTATCCTTTTTTTATCTTTACCCCGATCCTCTTTGTATAACTCTTTGTTACTTCAATCGTGGCTCCTGCTCTTACTGTGGTTTTAAAATAACCCAACTCAATTACACCACCTTTGCATTAGTCTTATTAACTCCTATATGGATCCTAAAGTTAATAGTTTGAACAAGCCCGAAACCGGCTTATTTGCCGGTTCTTTGGCTTGACGGCAAACGCAATAAATGGTATAATTTTTTTAGGTTGAAATATTGCATTTGCACTAAATCACTAGCCGGTACGCTGCCAACGTAACGGCTTTTTTTCTATTCATTTTTCAAGTATGTATATCTTACAAATTCCTCCCTTTGGTGGTTCTCTTGCTTTGTTCATGTATTCCCGCTTTGGCTTTTTATATTTGCTGTGTTGGCTGCTTTTCGCATTAAAAAGCAACTGAAAACCTGTTGACCGTCTACGCACTTTCTAGCAGGTGCGCCCGCTGTAATTTTTTCACAACATACAGATAACAGCTATTTACCTGCTGCATCTGCCGCAAGGCTGCCAACCTTGCACAAATGCGCCCGGCGGGAATTGAACCCGCACCGCCACCTCGGAGGGTGGTATTCTATCCCTTTAAATTAAAAGCGCATGGGCGACCTTTGCCGCCTTTATACAAATAACGCCTGCTGCGCTAACTCTGCCTTGTAATGTCCTTCTGTGTCCGCGCCTTTTTTGAGTTCTCTATATATTGTTGCTACATGTACGCCGGTCACTTCCGCGATCTTCTTAGGCTCTGCCCCCTGCTCCGTCATGTGTTCGATTGTTTGACGGTCTGCATAGGTTAATTTTTTGTACGCTTTTCTCACTTTCAACGCCTCCTTCTCGTTTATGGGTAAAATAAAAATGCGGTTAGAGTTTTTACGCTCTAACCGCATTTTTTCTATACTTTCTTGTAGGTAAAAAAAATAAATGCGATAGAGTTTTATTAACTCTTTTCGCATTTAATTTTAAAACCTAGCTAAAATTTATATTTAAAAAAAAGATTGACTTTTCACATGGATTCTGTAGAATAGAAACTGTTGAGTTTATAATCAGTAAACAAAAAATCAACTAACAATCATGTTTCATAAATTTACGGGAGGCATGCCATGGACATTGGACACCGCATGAAAGAACTGCGCATCCAGTACGGACTGACGCAACAGGAGCTGGCGGACCGTGCCGAGCTGACCAAGGGCTTTATCTCACAGTTGGAACGAAACCAGAACTCTCCGTCCATCGGAACTCTTCTGGATATCATCCAGTGCCTTGGTACGACACCAGCAGAATTTTTTACAGATGAAGAGCCGGAACAGATTGTTTTCAAACAGGAAGATTATTTTGAAAAAACCGACGAAGAAAAACACTGCTGTATTGAATGGGTCGTTCCCAATGCACAGAAAAACCAGATGGAACCGGTTCGTCTGACTTTACACGCCGGTGGACGGTCAGAAGTTTATCAGCCCCATGAGGGGGAGGATTTCGGTTATGTAATCAAAGGAAACGTCCGTATCCACTATGCCGGACAAAACCAGACGGTACATGCCGGGGAATCTTTCTATTTTAAAGCAGGGAAAAAGCATTATCTGGAAAACACCGGTGCAAAAGATGCTGTCATCATCTGGGTGACTACCCCACCAAATTTTTAAGAGGACAAACGTATGAGTAAACATTTAATTGATTTATTGGAATTTCCAAATCCTACGATTCCAATCTTGTGTTGGATGATTTAAATCTGTATATCCGGGAGAATGAATTTCTGACCCTTTTAGGTCCGTCCGGATGCGGAAAAACTACAACCCTGCGTCTGCTGGGAGGCTTTGAAAGCCCAGACAAGGGACAGATTCTGTTTGACGGACAGGATATCACAGCTCTTGCCGCCAATGAACGGAAACTGAATACCGTTTTTCAGAAGTATTCTCTTTTCCCGCATATGTCCATCGCCGAAAACATTGCATTCGGCCTTAAAATAAGTAAGAAAAGCAAAGCATATATTCAAGATAAAATCAAATATGCCTTAAAACTGGTCAATCTGGAAGGATTTGAAAACCGTTCGGTCGATTCTCTCTCCGGTGGTCAGCAGCAGCGTATCGCCATCGCCCGTGCGATTGTAAACGAGCCAAAAGTCCTTCTTTTAGATGAACCTCTCGGTGCACTTGATTTAAAACTGCGTCAGAACATGCAGTATGAGCTCATCCGTCTGAAGGAAGAACTGGGTATTACTTTTGTATACGTCACTCATGACCAGGAAGAGGCACTGACCATGTCCGATACCATCGTTGTCATGAATCAGGGATATATCCAGCAGATCGGTACTCCGGAAAACATTTACAACGAACCAGAAAACGCGTTTGTTGCCGATTTTATCGGACACAGCAATATCATTGACGGAACCATGATAAAAGACGAACTTGTAGAGATTCTCGGTGCCCGTTGGGCATGTGTCGACAAAGGATTCGGCAATAACAAGCCGGTCGACGTTGTCATCCGTCCGGAAGATGTAGAACTTGTCGATCCTTCGGAGGGAACGCTGCAGGGCGAAGTAACCTCCCTGATTTTTAAAGGCGTTCACTATGAACTTGATGTCATGGCCGGTGGCTATGAATGGCTGGTTCACACCACCAGATTTGTTCCGGTCGGCACCAAAGTCGGCATCAAAGTAATCCCGTTCAATATCCAGATTATGCATAAGCCGGAATCTTCCGATGAAAAGGCGGTGGAGATCGATGCGTAAATTTAAACAGCAATTTCTTGCCGGTCCATACCTCATATGGATCATCGGTTTTATCCTCCTGCCGCTTATCATGATTCTTTACTATGGATTTACAAACGGCGATGGCAGTTTTACGTTATCCTATATCACAGCGATAGCAGATGAAACCAACCGCAAAGCCATGGGACTTTCCCTGAGACTTGGAATTATATGCACCATCGTGTGCCTGGTTCTCTCCTATCCGCTGGCAATGATTTTAAATAATAGGAAGATCAAAAATCAGGGACTGGTTGTTTTTATCTTTATGCTTCCGATGTGGATGAACTTTATGCTCCGTATCCTGGCATGGAAACTTCTGCTTTCCAAAAATGGTGTAATCAACTCCATTCTCACAGGTTTCGGGCTTTCCCGCATCAATATCATAAATACACCGACAGCCGTTGTCCTTGGCATGGTATACGACTTCCTGCCGTTTATGCTGCTGCCGATTTATAACTCCATGACACGGATTCGTAAAGACTGGATTGAGGCGGCCCGCGATCTGGGAGCCGGAAATGCAGCCATCTTTTTTAAGATTATTCTTCCGCTTACCGTATCCGGAATCATCAGCGGAATCGTCATGGTATTTGTCCCGTCACTTACCTCGTTTGCAATCTCGCAGGTATTAGGCGGTGGTCACGTTCTTTTAATCGGAAATGTGATCGAGCAGGATTTTATGCAGGGAATGCAGTGGAATGCCGGAAGCGGTCTTTCCTTTGTCCTGATGATCTTTGTAATCGTAAGTATGACAATTGTAAATATATTTGATAAAGAAGGGGAGGGAACATCCATATGTTAAAAAAATGTGCATCCCGGATCTATATGATCCTGATCTTTGCCTTCCTTTACCTTCCGATTGTTGTGTTGATTGCTTTATCTTTCAACAATTCCCGTTCCAAGGTAAAATGGGGAGGCTTCACGCTCCGGTGGTATACCGGCTGTTTTCAGGACGAAAAGATCATGACTGCATTTATCACAACTTTGCAGGTCACTTTCCTGTCCGCAATTATTTCCACACTGATTGGAACACTTGCCGCGCTCGGCATAGCCGCCATGAAAAAACGGCACCAGACCATTTATCTCGGCGCGACCAATATTCCGCTTCTGAATGCGGATATCGTAACCGGTATCTCCATGATGCTTTTGTTTGTGAAATTTATCGACCTCGGATTTGTGACGGTTCTTTTAGCGCACATTACCTTTAGTATTCCTTATGTTATTTTAAATGTGCTTCCGAAAATGAAACAGACAAACCGCAGCACCTATGAGGCGGCACTTGATCTCGGAGCAACGCCGCTGTATGCATTTTACAAAGTCACCTGGCCGGAAATCCGTCCCGGTGTGTTCTCCGGATTTATGATGGCAGTCACCATGTCACTGGATGATTTTTCCATCACCTATTTTACCAAAGGAGCCGGGGTCAATACCCTCTCCACCATGCTCTACACAGAACTTCGCAAAGGAATCAAACCGGAATTGTATGCACTTTCCACGATTCTGTTCTTTGCCGTTCTGCTCATTCTTCTTGCCGGAAATGTTTATCCGGGGAAGAAGCGTGTTGCAGCCAAATAAATTTTCCATTGGAATTTTATTCCAGCCGAAAGGAGTCCTATTATGAAAAAAAGAATTTTCTCTGCCCTCTTAATTTCTGCTCTGGCAGTCAGCGCACTCACTGCCTGTGGGGGATCTTCCTCTGCGAAAAAAAGCGGACAGACCTTAACCGTTTTAAATTACGGAAAATATATCGATGAGTCCGTCATCAAACAGTTTGAAAAAGAAACCGGTATCACCGTCAAATACGAAGAATATGAAAGTCCGGAAGAAATGTATACCAAATACAAAGCCGGTTCCATCAACTATGATGTAATCTGCTCTTCCGAATATATGGTTGAGCGTCTGATCAACGAGGGCGAAGTTCTCGAAGAAGATTACGATGCCATGGACAACTACAAAAATCTGGATCCAACGATCCTTGATATGTCTGCTTCCTATGACAAGAATCACACCTATTCCGTTCCATATTTTTACGGGACTCTTGGCCTTCTCTACAACAAAACAACCATTGATGCCAAAACCGTATCAAGCTGGGACTGCCTGTGGGATCCTACCTATGAGGATGAAATCATCATGGAAAATTCCGTCCGTGATACGTTTGCCCCTGCCCTGATCTCCAAAGGGTATTCCTTAAACGATACCGATGAAAATCATCTGCGGGAAGCCCTCGACATATTAAAAAAGCAAAAAGATGATAAAATCGTATATGCCTACTATGTAGACGAGACAGCCGATGCCATGATCGGAGAAGAAGCCTCCATCGCACTGTGCTACTCCGGCGAGGCTGCACTGGCCATGGCAGAGAACGACAATCTGGATTATTCGGTTCCAAAAGAGGGATCCAACCTCTGGATCGATTCCTGGTTCATTCCAAAGTCCTGTACTAACCAGACCAACGCTTTAAAATTCTTAAATTTCCTGTGCAAGGATGATATCGCAGAAAAGAATTTCGAATATGTGCAGTATGCCTCTCCGATTACATCTGTGGTAGAAAATCAGGACGCTGACGTAAAAAATAACGAAGCTGTCAATCCTTCCAGTGACACGATAAAAAGATGTGAAATCTATAAAGCATTAAGTGATGATGATTCCGCCAAGTACACAAAGCTGTGGCAGGAACTTCTCTCTTATTAAAAAACCGAGAAAAATGATTGCAATTTCAGTCAAAACATGCTAAAGTAAATCCACGGTGTCTGGTTAACACCGTGGATTTTTCATCTTCGGAAACGGTCATTCCGAAATTTCCCATATATACATTTGTTTTCAATTACATATGAACTATCAGGAATTTTTAACAACGATCCGTACACAGCTTTCTCTGCGTATCGAGACAGGTGTCACTTTAGACATTCGTTCCTTTACCAAAAATAACGGAACACATTACGATGGTCTGGTACTTCTCCATCCGAAGAAAAACGTGTCACCTGCGATCTATCTGATGCCATACTATCATCGCTATCTGGAAGGGGTATGCCTTGAAGAAATCTGTGAAGATATTCTTCATACCTATCAGGCGCATGCCCCGGAAGAAAATTTTGACACGTCCTACTTTACCGATTTTTCCCGTGCCAGCGAGCACATCGTCATGCGTCTTGTAAGCTTGAAAAAAATCAGGAACTGTTAAAAGAGGTACCGTTTTTCCGCTATCAGGATCTGGCCGTAATCTTTTACTGTCTGCTCCATGCAAGTGCCGAAAACCAGGCAAATATTCTGATCCACAATCATCACTTAAACCTTTGGAAAACCGACAAAGAAACGCTCTACCGGCTTGCGAAGAAAAACACGCCACAGCTTCTTCCCCCACAGCTTACCCCGATGAGCAGTCTTCTCAAAGAAATGCAGCTCGTCGCGGAAACTCCACTCCCGGAAGCAGCCCCGCCACTGTATGTTCTGACCAATACGTACCGGACCAACGGTGCAACCGTTCTCCTCTACGATGACATCTTAAAAGAACTGTCCGATTTGTTTGAAAAGGATCTGATCATTCTGCCAAGCAGTATTCACGAAGTACTGATTCTTGCCGCCGATGAAAACGACAGGCAGAATCTCGACCATTACACCGCAATGGTAAAAGAAGTGAATGCCTCACAGCTTCAGGATGAAGAAATTCTGTCCGACCATGCCTACTATTACTGCCGGCACAGCCATCTGCTGACCATGCCGCAGCCGGTCTGCACTTCATAGATTATATTTCCAGACACAAAATCCCCGCAGAAAAAATTCTGCGGGGAACATCTATTACATTTCTACCAGTTTATCATATAGCTTCTCATATGCATGTGCCGAAGCATTCCAGGAAAAATTGCGATCCATCGCACGATAGATCAGTTCTTTCCATGCGGCCTTTTGTTCATGCTCCACACGATACGCATACCGGACAATATCTGCCATTTCCTGTGCATTAAAATTCGCAAATGAAAAACCACATCCTGTATTTTCATATTCATTGTATGGTTCTACCGTATCCCGGAGTCCTCCGGTTTCACGTACGATCGGAAGTGTTCCATAACGCATGGCAATCATCTGTGCCAGCCCGCATGGTTCAAACATGGAAGGCATCAGCAGCACATCACTTGCCGCGTATATATGGTGCGAACGCTCCTCGGTAAATCCGATATGTACGCTTACCTTGTCCGGATACTTACTCTGATAATGGTGGAACATATTTTCATACTGGCTCTCTCCGGAACCAAGAACCACCAGCTGTATATCCATTTCGGTTAAAAGTTCATCCAATACGCAGCCGATCAGGTCAAATCCTTTCTGGCTGGTCATACGCGATACGATTCCGATCAGGAAAGCATCCTCCCTGGCTGGAAGCCCAAGTTCTTTCTGTAATGCAGCTTTGTTTTCTTTTTTCCCACTCACTGCATCTTTTTTCGAATAATTTACCGGAATATAAGGATCTGTCTGTGGATTATATTCTTCATAATCAATTCCGTTTAAAATACCATAAAGGCGATCCTTTCGGGCAGTCATCAGGCCACTTAAGCCCTCTCCACCTTCTACGGTCGTAATCTCATTTGCATACGTCGGGCTGACGGTAGTAATATAATCTGCATATACCACGCCACCCTTTAAGTAATTTTGCCTCCCCCATAAGATTCCAGTTCATATGCATTGAAAATGTGTGCCGGAAGTCCTGTAATATCCATTATCTCCTGAATTCGCCAGCGCCCCTGAAACTGCAGGTTATGAATCGTAAACACGGTTTTGATTCCCGCATAAAAATTATCATCTCCAAATACCGTATGCAGAAACACCGGAATAAGTCCTGTCTGCCAGTCATTGCAATGGATAATGTCCGGGGCAAAATCAATATACGGCAGACTAGCAAGTACTGCCTTGGAAAAATATGCAAACTTTTCCACATCTTCATAGATATTGTTGTATGGAGATTCTCCTGCGAAATAAAATTCATTGTCCACAAAATAAAAGTGAACACCATGATATTCTGACTCGAAAATTCCAACATACTGCCTGCGCCAGTTCAGATTTACATAAAAATGGCACAAAAATTTTAAATTTGAAAGAAATGAGCGATCCATGCAGGCGTATTTCGGAATAACTACCCGCACATCATACTCTTTTTTGTCAAAATATTTCGGAAGTGATCCGACAACATCGGCAAGACCCCCGGTTTTCACATATGGCACTGCCTCTGATGAAACAAACAGAATCTTCTTCATACACAACACTCCTTTACTTACCCTTCATCTGTAATCGTATTTTGTCCGTAATAAGAGCGATAAATTCCGAGTTGGTCGGTTTTCCTTTTCCATTACTGATGGTATATCCGAACAGATCATCCAACGTATCCATCTTGCCACGGCTCCATGCTACTTCAATTGCATGACGGATGGCACGCTCGACACGGCTTGGTGTCGTATCAAATTTCTTTGCGATCCCCGGATATAAAATTTTCGTAATAGAATTTAACATGTCCATATTCGTCACAGACATGATGATTGCCTCCCGCAAATACTGGTATCCCTTGATATGTGCCGGAACCCCAACCTCATGAATTATCTCTGTGACATCCTCTTCCAGTGTCTGTAACGAGTACTTTTCCGATTTCTTTTCCATCTCAACCGGTCTGCCAATTTCTTTTCGTACTTTGTTTTTTCGACGGTTGAGTGTCTTGATCCGGTCCAAAACAATATTCCGGTCAAACGGCTTCATAATATAATAATCTGCTCCCCGCTCAAACGCATCTTCGGTAATTTTTTCATTGCTGATTCCGCTGATCATCAGAAATGTCGGCCGGTTTTTTAGCGTGTGATCTGCCCTGATCCTGTCAAGGACTGCCAGACCGTCCAATTTCGGCATAATAATATCCAATAATACAACATCCGGTTCTTTTTCCCTGATCAGATGACAGGCTTCTTCTCCATCCTTCGCCATCCCGATCAGGTGCAGTTCATCATCACTGGTTACCATTTCTTCCAATAAGTCACGCATAACCTCGTTATCATCTGCAATTGCGACATTTAGTTTTCCCATGTAGGCCTCCTAGAATGTCAAATTCAGTCAAAAATAAGCATACCAGAAAGCACTGTCCGATTTTGTCAAAATTTGTCGATAAATACAGTTAAACTATAGCACAACTGCCAATTTATTTCAATGTCTTATGCATTCTCTTCGAACTGGGAATTATACAGATCTGACATAAAAATCCCTTTTGTGCCAGAAGCTGTTCGTGTGTCCCCTGCTCTATGATATCGCCATCTTTCATCACCAGAATCAGATCCGCATTTCTTATCGTAGAGAGTCGATGCGCAATGATAAAGCTGGTCCGTCCACGCATCAGATTATCCAACGCCTTCTGAATCCGCACTTCGGTACGGGTATCTACCGAAGAGGTTGCCTCATCCAGAATCAGAATCGGGTTATCCGCAAGGATAGCACGTGCAATTGTAAGAAGCTGTTTCTGTCCCTGGGAAACATTACTTGCATCCTCGTTTAACTCCATCTGGTAGCCACCCGGAAGTGTCTGGATAAAATGGTGGGCATGTGCGGCTTTTGCCGCCTCAATCACTTCCTCATCTGTGGCATCTAAACGGCCATACCGGATGTTTTCCATGATAGATCCCTTAAACAGCCAGGTATCCTGCAATACCATACCAAATGCATCCCGAAGTTCCTGACGGTTAAAGTCGCGGATATCATGCCCATCCACCTGAATGGCTCCGCCTGTCACATCATAGAAACGCATAAGCAGTTTGACCATTGTGGTTTTTCCTGCTCCCGTTGGTCCGACAATTGCAATTTTCTGTCCAGGTGTTACATGAGCGGAAAAATCCCTGATAATGATCTGGCCCGGATTGTATCCGAAACTTACATGAGAAAAATCCACGTAACCATCCACATGGTCGAGATGCACAGCATGTTCAACCGTCAGTTCTTCTTCCTCTTCGTCCAGAAATTCAAATACGCGCTCGGAGGCTGCAGACATCGACTGCAGCATATTTGCCACCTGCGCAATCTGCTGGATCGGCTGAGTAAAATTCCGGACATACTGAATAAATGCCTGAATTTCACCAACCCCGATGGTTCCGCGGATTGCCAGAAGTCCTCCGGAAATTGCCACTCCGACATAACCGAGGTTTCCGACAAACTGCATGATCGGCTGCATCAGTCCGGATAAAAACTGGGACTTCCATGCCGATTGAAACAGAATCTGATTGGTATCTTCAAATTTTTTGATGGTGCTCTCCTGCTTATTATATGCCTGCACCACCAGATGTCCGCCATAGACCTCTTCCACCTGTCCGTTGATATGTCCCAGATATTCCTGCTGCTGGCGGAAATATTTCTGCGAATGTTTGATAATAAACGAAATCAGGATGGCAGATACCGGAAGAATCACAAGTGAAATCAATGTCATAATTCCGGAAATTGAAATCATCATCACAAGTGTTCCGACCAGTGTCGCCACACTCGTAATGATCTGCGTCACACTCTGATTTAAACTCTGTCCAAGTGTATCCACATCATTGGTGATGCGGGATAGCACCTCTCCGTACGTGCGGCTCTCGAAATATTTCATTGGCATGCGGTTGATTTTCTCTGAAATTTCCTTACGCATGCGGTAACAGGTTTTCTGCGTGATTCCTGTCATGATCATTCCCTGTATAAAACTGAATACTGCAGAACAGATATACAGGCCAAGTGTAAACAATAACACTTTGGCAATATAGGTAAAATCAATAGATCCGGTTCCCGCGATCTTTTTTCCGAGACCTTCCACCAATGCATTCGTTGCACGTGCCATAACCTTTGGTCCAGCAACGGAAAAGACGGTAGACACCGCCGCAAAAATCATAACGGCAACGATTGCATACCAGTATCTTCCGAGATAACGAACCAGTTTTTCGATAGAGTTTTTGAAATCTTTTGGCTTTTCTCCCGGCATCATTCCTCTGCCCGGGCCGCCCATCGGACCGTGAGGTCTTCTTGTACGTTGTTCTGCCATCTTATTTCACCTCCTCAGAAAGTCCCAGTTCTTTGGCAGACAGCTGGCTCCTGGCAATCTGCTCGTAAACTTCGCAATTGTGCAGTAATTCCTCATGCGTGCCTTTTCCGACAATCTTTCCATCGTCGAGTACCAGTATCTGGTCCGCATGCAGAATTGTACTGATTCGCTGTGCGACAATGATCACGGTCGTATGTTCCGTCTTTGTCTCAAGTGCTCTGCGGAGTGCCGCATCGGTCTTCATATCCAGAGCGGAAAAACTGTCATCAAACACATAAATCTTTGGATTTTTTGCAATTGCTCTGGCAATGGCAAGCCGCTGCTTCTGTCCGCCGGAAACATTGCTTCCGCCCTGTGCAATCGCACTCTCATACCCATCCTGTTTGCTGTCAATAAACTCTGTTGCCTGCGCAATCTCCGCTGCTTCCCGGATCTGCTCATCTGACGCATCCCTCTGCCCCGAAGCGCAGATTGCTTGCAATTGTACCAGAGAAAAGAATTCCCTTCTGTGGTACAAATCCGATATGTTCCCGCAGATCCTGCAATGTATAATTACGGATATCCGTTCCGTCAAACGTGATCTCTCCGCCTGTCACATCATAAAAACGCGGAAGCAGGTTGACCAGCGTAGATTTACCACATCCGGTACTTCCGATAATTGCAGTGGTCTTTCCTGGCGCTGCAACAAAATCAATATCCGAAAGCACATCTTCCGTGGCTCCCGGATACCGGAAATTTACATGATGAAAGGCAATCACACCCTCACACTGTTCCATGGCAACCGGCTCTTTCGGATCTGTAATCGTACTTTTTGTGCGTACAACCTCATCTATACGCTCTGCAGCTACACCGGCTCTCGGCATCATGATAGACATCATAGTCAGCATCAGAAATGCCATAACGATCATCATTGTGTAAGTAATAAATGCCGTCATGGAACCAACCTGCATATATCCGCCATCGATCCTCTTTGCGGCAATCCACACAATCAGAAGCGTAATGCAGTACATGATCATCATCATTCCCGGCATCATAAATGTCATAACACGGTTGGTAAACAACTGCGTCTTTGTCAGATTGCGGTTGGCCTCATCAAACCGCTCTTCTTCCCGTTTTTCCCGTCCAAATGCACGAATGACATTTAATCCTGTCAGAATCTCTCTCGAAACCAGATTCAGCCGGTCCACGAGATTCTGCATAATCTTAAACTTCGGCATGGCAAGGGAGGTAAGAAGCATTACAAATCCAAGAATAACAAGCACCGCAAGCGCGATCACCCATTCCATTCCTGCATGGGTCTGTGCAACCTTAATCACACCACCGATTCCAATGATCGGAGCATAAAGAATCATTCGCAGAAATACTGCAGTCACCATCTGAATCTGCTGTACATCATTGGTACTTCTCGTAATCAGGGATGCCGTTGAAAAATGATCCATCTCTGCATTGGAGTACTGTACAACATTGCGGAATGTCTTATCACGCAGATCCCGTCCGATGGATGCTCCCACACGGGAAGCACAATATCCGACAACCACTGCCGCCATAACCATCAACAGCGCAAAACCAAGCATCTTGGCTCCGGTGGTCCATAAGTAATGTTTCTGAATGGCATCTACATCCACACCTGCATTTTTATCACAGGAGATCGCATAGGTCACACCCATGGATTTCAATGTAGAAGATCCGATCGCATCAATCTGTCCAGACACCTGCTTTCGCATCTCAAGAATCTGCTGATCCGGTACCTGGCCGGCTGCCAGTGCCTGCATCAGCTGCTTCATATCTACCTGCGTCCCATCCGTTCCCATTTTCGCCGTGATAGCCTTCTCGTCAATATCGGACTCCTTCATCTGGGACATCTGATATACCATGACGATCGGCTCCAACAGAGACTCATCCATATCGTCAAGCGTATCCTCTTCACAATTTCTCACATAGTTTCCGTCTTTTTTTGCTCCTTATAACAGGCGGCAAATGTTTTCTTTTCCCTGCTGGTCATAAAAAGCTGTGCTGACACAAAATCTTCCTGTGTCATTTCTTCCGGAAGAATATGCTCCACTCCGCTGCTCATGATTCCGACATCGATAATATCCGATGTATACTGTGGCAGGGACAGATCACAAAATGCCTGCATCACAAGAAAAGCCACAATAACCAGAATCCATTTCCAGTATGGGAGCATGTTTTTAAATATTTTTCCCATGATTTAACTCCTTTTCATATGCATAGCTTTTATACTATCACGAACTGATTTCCAGAACAATTCCTATTATATAAAACTTTTCTTAAATTAAAATGAAATGTGTGGTGCAACCACGGGCACCACACATTTCATTTTCTGATTTTATACTGCTGGAATTATATAACCGGCCTTCTTCATTTCTTTTGTAAAATCATCGACAGACATTCCTGCTTTTTCTGCACCTGTTTCCACGGGGATGATCCCATCCTGCACCAGGGATGCATATGCACGAATCTGTCCTTCGCGCTGACCTTCTCGCTGACCTTCGATTCTGCCCTCTCTCTGGCCTTCCATACGCTCCTCATTCAATTCATCTGCCATCAAAACACGTAATGCCTCACACATGATCCTTTCACTTCCTTTCCATTCCCGTACTTTCTCCATGTTACTGTTTACAATGACCTGCAGCACGATATCTGCAAGATTCTTCTCCCTTCCCTCAAAGGTACTCGCCTGCAATAAATACTGACGCAGCAACGATTCCTCCAGATGATTCGTCAATGCTTTTAGCTGTACATGCATATCCGTGTCCAGTTCTGATGATGCAATGATCTGCACCGGAAACATCACATCATAGACATAGTAAATCCCGGCTGTTTCTTTTTGACATTCATACCCAGATTTTTCCAGTTCCCCAAGAAGCTTCACCGGCTTGCGGTCTCGAATCAGTGTAATGGTAATCTCCTCTGCCGGAATCTCATCCACATGATTTGGTAATACTTTATACAGGCATGCATACGCAACCGCCTTGTAAAAAGTATCAATGTTCAGCTCATCCTTCGGGGATTTATATTCAAAAATGTTGTGTTTCCGGAAAATCTTCCCGATTTCATTTTTTATTTTGCAGTCCTTCTTTACTTTTACAACCGTACAGTCAATCTGCAAAGGTTTCTCCGTAAGCTGGAACTCATCGGTA
>ENA-OQAY01000183-OQAY01000183.1-human-gut-metagenome-genome-assembly--contig:-NODE-183-length-17493-cov-1.127490_pt1 | contig 17493 bp, 14 predicted proteins | sample MGYA00242740_ERZ504537 | MGnify/ENA primary metagenome ERZ504537 (study PRJEB26092, sample SAMD00036272) | human gut metagenome | host: Homo sapiens | study: EMG produced TPA metagenomics assembly of... | reverse complement strand
CTTTTATATTTTAATCTTATAAAATATATTTTGTAAGATATAATTAAATATTTAATGAGGTGTATATTATGTCCGATATAAATCTAAATCTTATATTAGCTATATTTATCGGTTTTGGCTCTACACTAATTCAATCTTTGACAGGATTTGGACTATCAATTGTTTCTACTCCATTATTTTTAATGGTTTACGATCCTAAACAAGTAGTACTAATTCTTCAAGTTATTTGTGTAGTAATCAATATATTTTTTGCTATTGCACTGCGAAAAAATGTAGATTATCGTTTTCTTTTGATTTTATTTATAGGTTCTTTACTTGGACAACCTCTCGGTTTATTAATCTTTCAGATTGCTCCTAATAATATATTAAAAATTTTTGTAAGTTTAATTATCTTATTTTTCTTGATAATCATGCAATTAAATCATAAAAAGATTACAGAAACTACATTGAAAACAGGTATTACCGGTGTGTTATCCGGTATCTTGACGACTGCCACTAGTATGGGTGGCCCTCCTTTAATCTTATATTTAGCAAATGCTGATCGTGATAAAGTTTCCATGCGTGCTACTTGTATCGCTTATTTTGCTATTACTAATATAAGTGCAATTATTATCTTTTTAATGGGAAATACTGACTTTACTTTCGCAATAGAACAATCAATTTATTTATTACCATTTTGTTTCATTGGTTTATGGATTGGTAATAAATTATTCCCTTATCTTTCTCAAAAAATGTTTAATCGCATTATATTTGTAATGCTTTTATTCTCCTCACTATATACTTTATATAGTGCTTTTTAACCCCTTTTATTTTTATGCATCTCGTTTATTTAATCTTTTTCCTTCTTCTAGTAAAGGTTTTAAAAATTGCCCTGTGTATGAAGCTTTTACTTTCGTTATATCTTCTGGTGTTCCTTTAGCTACAATAGTACCACCGCGATTGCCACCTTCAGGACCTAAATCAATTAAATAATCTGCTGTCTTAATCACATCAAGATTATGTTCAATAACAACTACAGTATCTCCACCATCAACTAATCGCTGTAATACATCTAAAAGTTGATGAATATCTGCTGTATGCAGTCCTGTTGTCGGTTCATCTAAAATATACAAAGTCTTACCTGTACTTCTTCTAGCTAATTCAGAAGCTAATTTTACACGCTGTGCTTCACCGCCAGATAATGTTGTCGCTGGCTGTCCCAATTGAATATAACCAAGTCCTACATCTTGTAATACTTTCATGTAGCGATAGATTTTAGGTATATTTTCAAAAAATACACAGCCTTCATCAACTGTCATATTGAGTACATCAGATATTGTTTTTCCTTTATATTTTACTTCTAAAGTTTCACGATTATATCTCGCTCCCTTACAAACTTCACATGGAACATATACATCTGGTAAAAAGTGCATTTCAATTTTTATAATACCATCACCATGACAAGCTTCACAACGTCCACCTTTAACGTTAAAACTAAAACGACCAGGCTTATATCCTCTTATCTTCGCTTCATTAGTCTGGCTAAATAATTCACGAATACTATCAAATACACCTGTATATGTCGCAGGATTAGAGCGAGGTGTTCTTCCTATTGGCGATTGGTCAATATTTATGATTTTATCTATATTTTCAATGCCTTTTATCTCTTTATGTTTACCTGGTTTTCCTTTTATTGTATATAATTTACTTGCTAAACCTTTATACAATATTTCATTTACCAAAGTAGATTTTCCAGAACCAGAAACTCCTGTTACTACAGTAAATACACCTAATGGAAATTTTACATTTATATTTTTTAAATTATTTTCTTTAGCACCAACAACTTCAATAAAATTGCCATTGCCTTTTCTTCTATCTTTTGGTACTGGTATATATTTTCTACGACTTAAATATTGCCCTGTTATTGAATTTAAATTTTGCTTGATTTCTTCAACAGTTCCTTGAGCTACTACTTCACCGCCACCAGCTCCTGCTTTTGGCCCTATGTCAATAATACAATCTGCTGCATACATAGTATCTTCATCATGTTCTACCACAATCAATGTATTTCCTAAATCGCGAAGATGTTTTAATGTAGCTAACAATCTATTATTATCTCTTTGATGAAGTCCTATACTAGGTTCATCTAAAATATATAATACACCGACTAAACCTGAACCAATCTGTGTAGCTAAGCGAATACGCTGAGCTTCCCCACCAGATAAAGTGCCTGCTGCTCTAGATAATGTCAAATATTCTAACCCTACATCTAGTAAAAAGCCCAATCTAGCATGAAGTTCTTTCATAATCTGTTTAGCAATGATTTCTTCACGCTCAGTGAATTTAAGATTTTTAAAAAATTCACTAGCTTCAGCGATAGTCATATCTGTTACTTGTTTTATATTTTTATCGCCAATAGTGATGGACAATACTTCTGGTTTTAACCTTGCCCCTTTACATTTTGGGCATGGTGTAGTGCTCATATATGCTTCATATGATTCTCTCATTATATCTGAATTAGTCTCTTTATAACGACGCTCAAGCATAGGCATTACACCTTCAAATGGTGAAAAATATTCTTTATATTCATCATACATATTCACATATGAATAATTAAATCTTTCTTCACCTGAACCATTTATCAAATACTCTTGAATATTTTTATCAATTTCATTCCATGGAGTATTTAAAGTATAACCATATTTTTTTAATACAGCTTCAATCTGTACCATAGCATAAGAAGCTGGATTTTTAGATAATGGTGCAAATAAACCTTCTGCTGGACTTAAATTTTTATTAGGCATTACTAAATCAATATCAAATTGTTGATGACTGCCAAGTCCACTACATTCAGGGCAAGCTCCATATGGACTATTAAATGAAAACATACGCGGAGCAATCTCTGGCAGACTGATACCACAATCTATACAAGCAAAATTTTGACTAAACATCAATAATTCACCATCAACTACTTGTACATAGACAATTCCTTCACCTATATCTAAAGCAGTTTCAAGTGAATCTGCTAAACGTTGTTCAATGCCTTCACGCACAATCAAGCGGTCGATTACAACTTCAATCGTATGTTTTTTATTTTTTTCTAGATTAATTTCTTCATTAATATCTATAACTTCGCCATCAATACGTACACGCACATAACCTTCTTTGCGAATTTGTTCCAATACTTTTTTATGTTCGCCTTTTTTTCCACGAATGATTTGTGCCATGATCAATAATTTACTGCGTTCTGGCAAACTCATGATATTATCTACCATTTGGTCTACTGTCTGCTGAGTGATAGGTTTGCCACATTTTGGACAATGAGGTTTTCCCACTCTAGCGAATAATAAACGCAAATAATCATAAATCTCGGTAACTGTTCCCACTGTAGAACGAGGATTATGACTTGTCGTCTTTTGGTCAATAGATATAGCAGGTGATAATCCTTCTATATAATCAACATCTGGTTTATCCATCTGCCCCAAAAATTGTCTAGCATATGCCGATAAAGATTCTACATAACGACGTTGACCTTCGGCATATATCGTATCAAAAGCTAATGAAGATTTTCCACTGCCACTCAATCCTGTTACTACTACTAATTTATCACGAGGAATTTTTACATCTATATTTTTTAAATTATGAGCTCTCGCTCCTTTTACTGTTATAAAATCAGACAAAATATATCCTCCTTATTTATATTATTATCAAATTTAAAATCATTTATAAATCCTAGTTTTATACTATTAATTATATCATATTAATAATAATTATTAAATAAGAATTTATTTTTGATATTTATAGACTTTTATTGATTAACAACATCTTTATAAAATAAAAAAAGTGCAGAAAATAAATTTCTGCACTTTTAATTGCTTTAATCTATATTTTAAATTACTTATTAATAAGCATAGCCCTGAGCAAGCATAGCATCTGCTACTTTTAAGAAACCAGCAATGTTTGCACCTACTACGAGGTTACCTTCAAAGCCATATTCTTTTGCAGTTGTTGCTGCATTTTTGTAGATATTTACCATGATTGAATGTAATTTTGCATCTACTTCTTCAAATGTCCAGCTTAAACGTTCGCTGTTCTGGCTCATTTCAAGACCGGAAGTAGCAACACCACCAGCATTTGCAGCTTTTGCAGGAGCAAAGAGAACTTTATTATCTAAGAAATAGTTGATTGCATCAATAGTGGAAGGCATATTTGCACCTTCACCAACAACTTTACAGCCGTTAGCTACAAGAGCTTTTGCGGATTCAAGATCAATTTCATTTTGAGTTGCACAAGGAAGTGCAATATCGCATTTAACAGTCCAAATACCTTTGCAACCTTCATGATATTGTGCACCTTCAACACGTTCAGCGTATTCTTTAATACGTTTACGTTCAACTTCTTTAATCTGTTTTACAACATCAAGTTTGATACCATCGTTATCTACTACATAACCATTGGAATCGCTCATAGCAATAACTTTTGCACCTAATTCCATAGCTTTTTCAGCAGCATAAATAGCAACGTTACCAGAACCAGATACTACAACTTCTTTACCAGCAAAAGATGTATTACTATCTTTTAACATTTCTTCAACGAAATAGCATAAACCATAACCAGTTGCTTCAGTTCTTACTAAAGAACCACCGAAGGATAAACCTTTACCAGTTAATACACCAGTGAATTCGTTGCGAAGACGTTTGTATTGACCAAATAAGTAACCAACTTCACGAGCACCAACACCGATATCACCAGCAGGAACGTCAGTATCTGCACCGATATGTTTTGCAAGTTCAGTCATGAAGCTTTGGCAGAAACGCATGATTTCCATATCAGATTTACCTTTTGGATCGAAATCACTACCGCCTTTACCGCCACCCATAGGAAGAGTAGTCAAAGAATTTTTCAATACTTGTTCAAAACCTAAGAATTTAATTACAGAAGCGCATACGGAAGGATGTAAACGAAGACCACCTTTGTATGGTCCAATAGCAGAGTTAAATGTACTCTATAGCCACGATTTACTTGTACGTTACCATTATCATCAACCCATGTTACACGGAAAGTAATCATACGTTCAGGCTCAACCATGCGTTCAATAATATTAGCTTTTTCATAAGCAGGATTTTTTTCAATTGCAGGTGTAATAGATTCTAAAACTTCATAAACTGCTTGTTGGAATTCTGCTTCGTTTGGATTTTTAGCTACTACTTTGTCGTAAACTTTCTGTAAATATGCATTTTTTAAACTCATGATTAAACCACAACTCCTTGATAGAAATATCTTTATTCACAAATCATAAAAAAATAAATAGGTATATAAATTTTACTTATATACCTTTTCTGTATTTAACGTAAATCATTATAGCACGTCATTTTTATCTTGCATAGATATTTTTTACAAATTTACAATTAAATACTGTATACAGTATTTCCAAACTCCATTATAGCAGGTATTTATCACGTATTTTGGCTCTTGTGTACAGTATGATATAATAGATAATAATTTAATTATTATACAGAAAAGATGTGTTATCATGAATAAATTACAAAATTATCTAAATGATTATGTACAAAAATTAGATGGAGATTGGTCTTATTTAATCTGCAATCTGAAAAATTCCCAAGAAACAATTTGCTTAAATGGAAATCACCTTCATAAATCAGCTAGTATGATTAAAGTTCTTATTTTAGCTACATTATGCGCTAGTGATTTAGATTTTAATGAAAAAATCTCTATTGATTATGTACCATATGTTGAAGGTGGTGGCGCATTACAAGAAATGGATAGCGATACAAAAGTCAGTATCAAAGCTCTTGCTAGTCTAATGATTGTCCTTAGTGATAATTTAGCCACAAATATTCTCATAAAAAAATTAGGTATGTATAATATTCAAGCTTATGCTGATAAATTAAATTTAAAACAGACAAAAATTCAACGTTATATGATGGATTTTGAAGCAAGTAAGCAAGGTAGAGAAAATTATTTAACTGTAAATGATTACCATAAATTACTTTGTCATATCTATGATAATCGTCATTTAGCAAGGTTTAATATCGCATGGCAAATCTTAGCTCGCCAACAATTTAGAGACCGCATTCCTTATTATTGGGATGAAGATATCATATTCCATCATAAAACAGGTATGCTTGATTTTGTCGAACATGATGGTGGTATTTTAGAAGCAGATTTTGGCACTTATAGTATTATTATTTTTGCTTCTAATTTAAAATCAAATGCTATCGGTGGTCGTGAAATAGGAAAATTAGGGCAATATATTTATAATTATCTAGCACAAAAATAAATTTGATTATTTAATCATTAAAGGACTGATTATATGTTTAAAATTATTTCACCTAAATTAATTTTAATTTCCATATTCATAGTATATAGTTTCCTCATCAGTGGTTGTAGTGATGAAGCTATGACTGATGATACTGTTCGCTATGCTTTAGAAAGCGAACCATCTACTTTAGACCCTGCTAAAAGTACAGCTCTCGCTGAATCAAATGTAGAACTTGCTTTATTTGAAGGTTTGACTCGTTTAGATGAACATGAACAACCTCAACCAGCAGCAGCTAAAAGTTGGGATATTTCTCCAGACGGCACAGAATACACATTCCATTTGCGTGATAATCTTCTCTGGAATGATGGTACACCTCTTACTGCTCATGATTTTGAATATGCATGGAAACGTGTACTTGACCCTCAAACAGCTTCTGAAAATGCTTATATGATGTATCCATTAAATAATGGTGAAGCCTTTTTCAAACAAGAAGTATCTGCTGACCAAGTAGGGGTAAAAGCTTTAGATGATAAAACTCTATATGTAAAATTAAAAGCACCTATCACATATTTTTTAAATTTAACTGCCTTTCATGCTTATTATCCTGTACCACATCATGTTGTTGAAAAAGACCCTGAAATCTGGGCAGCTAATGATAAAATTGTTTCTAATTGGCCTTTCGTTTACTCATTGGATACATTCTAATCAATTACAATTTGTCAAAAATGATAAATATTGGGATAAAGATAAAGTTAAACTTGAAAATATGCAATGGCCTATCAGTGAATCTCAATCCACTCGTGTTTCTATGGTAGAAAGTGGTCAAGCTAATATCACTGTAGAACCGCCAATCTCTGAACAAGAACGCTTGACTAAAGAAGGCTTATTCAAGATGAGTCCTTATTTAGGCTCTTATTATTATAGTTTCAATACACAAAAAGCTCCATTTGATAATCCTCTAGTACGTAAAGCTTTTTCTATGGCTGTGGATAGAGAAAAACTTGTCAATAATGTAATTAAAGGTGGCAAAGAGCCAGCTTATGCTTGGGTTCCTCCAGGGCTTACTAATCCTGTAACTAAACAAGATTTTCGCCGTGAAGGTGGCAATCTCGTAGAATACAATCCACAAAAAGCAAAAGAATTGCTCAGTGAAGCCGGATATCCAAATGGCGAAGGTCTTCCTCCTATAACTATTTTATATAATACAAATGAAATGCATAAAGCTGTAGCTGAAGTAATCCAAGCTATGTGGAAAGAAAATTTAAACGTCAATGTAGAACTTTTAAATCAAGAATCAAAAGTGTATTTAGACGCTAGAAATACAGGAAATTTCCAAGTAGCTCGTGCTTCATGGATTGGAGATTATGCCGATCCTATGACTTTTATGGACGTATATCTTGATGAAAATAACGATGGTCAATATCACAATCCACTCTATAATGATTTAGTTCGCAAAGCTCAAAATACAAACAATCAAGAAATTCGCATGCAAGCAATGCATGAAGCTGAAAAAATCTTGATGGACGATGCTGTTGTATTACCGATTTATTACACTACTCAACCTTATATAGCTCAACCTTATGTAAAAAATTATCGCTGGTCAATATTAGGCACTATCGATTTTAAAGAAGCATATATCGAAAATTCACCTGAAAAATCCTCCGAAAAATAAATCTTATAAGTAAAACCATTATATATTTAAATATAATGGTTTTTTCTTTTATATTTTCAATAAAGTCAAAACATTTAATTGACTCATACTTATTCAAATGCTATTCTAATAATTAGATTTATTAATAATATTTATGAATAAAGGAGGCTTCCTTTATGATGAAGACTCGCCACAAAGGCAAAATTCTTGGCATTGGTAGTTGTATTGGAATCATAGCGCCAGCTACTGCTTGTGCAGATTTTGATTATACTCCTGGCATTGAACTTTTACATCAATGGGGTTATAAAACAAAAATCTCCAAAACTTTAAAAACAAATGAAGGTTATCTCGCAGGTTCTGATAAATTGCGAGCAAGTGAACTCAATAAATTTTTTGCTGATGATGAAATTGATGCTATCTTATGTTTTGGTGGTGGTTATGGTTGTACACGTATTCTTGATTTATTAGATTATGATTTAATCCGTAAACACCCAAAATTATTAATAGGTTTTAGCGATGTTACAGCTCTTCATACTGCCATTGGACAAAATAGCCGACTTGTTACTATTCATGGACCTATGCTCAAAACTTTATCACGAAAACCTACGCAATATACGATTTCTTCTTTTTGTCGTGGTCTCCGCATGTCTGTTCCACTCGGTGCTTTTCCACTACCTAAAAAACACGATTTAGAATCATTTTATCCAGGTAGAGCATTTGGTAAATTAATCGGTGGCAATCTAAGCGTTATCACTTCTCTTTGCGGTACTCCTTATGAATTAAAAGGGGAAAATAGTATTTTATTCTTAGAAGATATCGGTGAAGATGCTTATGCTATCGACCGCATGCTTCGTCAACTTTGGCAAAACGGTTTACTAAAAGACATCAAAGGTTTAATCTTCGGCAATTTTTCTCATTGTCAACCAAATAAACAAGAACCTTATGAATTTACTGTTAAAGAAGTTTTAGAGCAGTATGCTAATTTAGCCAAAGTTCCTACTATTTATAATTTCCCAGCAGGACATGAACGCACAAATGCATTTTTGCCATTAGGTGTAAATGCTACTATTAATATTACTGACGATAATATTAATTTTTTCATTAGTGAAGCTCACTGTAAATTACGTTAATTCTATTAATTTCATCAATTAATTTTATTTTTAGAAAGATTTTATTTATGTACAAACAAGATTTAAAACAATTAGTCTGTCAAGAAATTGATAAACTCGAACCCGTCTTATCTAAACTTGCTGATTATCTTCATCAACATCCTGAAATCAGTATGCAAGAAATAAAAGCGGTAAATTATCTCAAAAAACTTTTAGAAGAATTTCAATTTATATTCACGCCTATTCTCAAAGACACATTTTCTACTGCTTTTATTGCTACTAAAGGAAATGGAGATAAAAAAATCGGCTTTTTAGCTGAATATGATGCTCTTCCTGATATTGGTCATGGCTGTGGTCATAATCTCATTTCTTTGATGAGTCTAGGGGCTGGATTAGCTTTCAATGCTGTAACAGATAAAATTGCTCAAACAGTAATCTTTGGCTGTCCTGCTGAAGAAACTATTGGTGCTAAATTAAATATTGCTGATAATGGTTATTTTGATGATTTACAAGCATGTTTAATCATTCACCCTGATGATAAAACAACTATCGGTGGCACATCTTTTGCCACTCACCCTTTAGAAATAACATTTCTAGGCAAAGAAGCTCATGTCGCTGACCCTGTATATCACGGTATTAATGCTTTAGATGCTCTTGTAGATTTTTATCAAGAATTTAAAAAACTTAAACAAAGCTTCACTAAACCTAATATCATTGGCACAATTATCACAGATGGTGGCATAGCTCCTAATATCATTCCAGCTAAAGCTACACTAAGAGCTACTATTCGCAGTCTTGATACAGATTATTTAGAAAAAGTCATGCTTCCACAAATCAAAAAATTAGCACAAAAAATAGCGCTAAAACATCAAACACAGTTAAAAATGTATCACTATGAGCCACTTTATAAAAACTTGCGCAGTGATAAACTATTAAATCAATATTATCAAGAAAATTTCTCTCTACTTGGTGAAAAATATACTCTACTTCCTGATGATTTTGCTGATGGCTCTACTGATGTAGGCAATGTCAGTCATGTTACTAGAACTTGTCAACCTACTATTTGCATTGGCAATAATTTATTTGTTCACACTTTAGAATTTGCTAATGCCAGTGGTTCTGAATATGCGAAGAAACAAGCATTAATCGGTGCTAAAGCTATGGCAATGACTGCTATTGATGTGCTATTTGAAAAATAATCATATTTTGAGGTCTTATTCATTATGAAAATCATACAAATTCAAATCGGTAAAGTTAAAATTCCCTTAAAAAAACCTTTTATAACAGCCCTGCGCCGTGTTGACTTTGCCGAAGATATCATCATAAAAATAATCACTGATACAGGCAATATAGGTTTTGGCAATGCTCCGCCAACTGCTGTCATCACTGGAGATAGTCAAGCGTCTGTAGTCTCTGCCATTCATGATATCATTGCACCTAAATTAATTGGCTTAAATATTTGCGAATTAGAAACTATCTGCAATCAAATTGATAAAGCAATGCTTCATAATTCTTCTGCTAAAGCTGCTATAGATATCGCTATTTATGATTTATTCGCTCAAATGTGCAATTTGCCATTATATAAATTATTAGGTGGCTATCGCACAGATATAAAATCTGATTTAACAATTAGCTTACGCGAACCTGAAATCATGGCTCAAGATGCGCTTGAAGCTGTAAATAATGGTTATACTGATTTAAAAATCAAAGTTGGCAACGACTCAGCTTTGGATTTTAAACGCATTATTGCCATTAGAAATGCTGTAGGCAATGAAATAAACATTCGCCTAGATGCCAATCAAGGTTGGAAACCTAAAGAAGCTGTTCGCCTAATTCGCCAATTTGAAGATAAAAATTTAAATATTGAACTCATTGAACAACCTGTAATCGCTCATGATACTGTTGGTCTAAAATTTGTAACAGATAATGTAGATACTCCTATCATGGCTGATGAATCAGCTTTTGGCACATATGAAGTATTTGAACTTCTCGCTAAAAGAGCTTGCGATTTAATCAATATCAAACTCATGAAAGCTGGCGGTATCCACAATGCTTTAAAAATCGCTGACATGGCAAAAATTTGTGGCGTTGAATGTATGATGGGTTGTATGCTCGAGTCCAAAGTAGGCATTACAGCATCTGCTAGTTTAGCTGGTGGTAAATCCATCATCACTAAAGCAGATTTAGATGCAGCTGATTTACTTGCCACAGACCCTATAGTTGGTGGTATATTCTATAAACAAAATCATATCATTTTAAATGAAAACAATGGTCTTGGCATAATAGATATCAAAGACTGGGAATTTATCACTGAAATAAAATAAAGGCTAGAAAATTCTAGCCTTTTTATAATTATTTACTAAATACTAATTTTAAAATAGGTAGATTTTTTTCTACCTATTTTTTTATTACTAAAACTATTATTTATAAAATCCTAGCTCTTTTGCTTTTATAAAATCTTGATTTGCTTTAAAGTAATCGCCAAGTTGTGAATAAATATAACTACGATTATTATAAGCCATAGCATAATCAGGATTTAATTCAATAGATTTATTTATATCGATTAATGCTTTAGAATAATCGCCTAGTTTACAATATATACTAGCACGTTCAATATATAAATCTTCCATATCAGATTTTAATTCTATTGCTTTATTAATATCAGATAAGGCATTATTATAATTACCTTGATAAGAAAATACCTCGCTTCTACAACTATACGTCATATAATCATCTGGATTTAATTCTATTACTTTATTAAAATCTACTAAAGCATTATTATAAAGTCCTAAATTATAATAAGTAATACCTCTAAGAACTAAATAATCTGAATTATTTGGTTCTAATTGCATTAAAATATTATAATCTCGAATAGCTTCTGTATATTGTCCTAATTTAGAATGTACAGAAGCTCTTTCAAAATAAGCTTTACTATAATTAGGCTCTAATTCAATAGCTTTATTCAAATCATTAAGCGCTTTTTCATATTCTCTTAACTTATAATATATTAAACCCCTTTCATAATAAAAACCAGAATTAATATACTTATTAGAATTTAATTGTATGGATTTAGTAAAATCTTCAATAGCCTCTTCATATTTTTTCAATTTCTCATAGATTAAACCTCTTTCATTATAGAAAAAAAATATCATTAGGATTTAATTCAATAGCTTTATTCAAATCATTAAGCGCTTTTTCATATTCTCCTAATTCATAATACATTGAACCTCTAGCATTATAAAAAATAAACTCATTAGAATTTAGTTGTATTGCTTTAGTAAAGTCATCAATAGCTTTATATTTTTGATCTAATACCTTATATACACATGCTCTTTGATAATAAGCATAATAATCTTTTGGATTTAATTGAATACTCTTTGTAAAATCTTCAATAGCCTTATCATTTTGATTTATACGAAAAAATGCTATACCTCTATAATAATATGCATAAGAATCATTCGAATCCAATTCTATTGATTTGGTAAAATCCTTAATAGCTTTATTATTTTCATTCAAATTAATATAGGCTACTCCTCTATTGTAATATGTAAAAGCAGCATTTTTTTCTAATTCTATTGATTTACTATAATCTGCAACAGCTTTATCATACTGTTTTAATTTATCATATACCCAACCTCTTTCTTGATATCCATAATAATCGTTATAATCTTTATTATCATTTGAACATATTTCTATAACTTTTGTAAAATCCTCAATAGCTTTATAATCTTCATTAATTTCATAATAAAACATTCCTCTTGCAGCATAAACTCCATCATATGTTTTATTTAATTCAATAGCCTTATTAAAATCTTGTAAAGCTAAATCATTTTTTTTAATGTATTTATAAGCCTTAGCTCTATAAACATACGAAGAACTTGCCGAAATATTATTATTATCCAAAGCTATTGATTTAGTAAAGTCATCAATAGCTTGTTCATATGCTCCTAGTTCATAATAAGCTTCTCCTCTAGCACCATAAAGTAATGCTTCGTTTGGATTTTGTTTTATTTCTTCAGTATATTTCTTTATATTTTCAATATAGTATTCTCTTTCAAAATCTGTATAATCTCTTGCTAAGCAATGACTAGTATATACTAAACAACATACTAATATAAATACAAAATTCAAAAACTTTAATTTACTCATAAAAGACCTCACCTTATAACTAATAATTAAATTTAATATTCCAATTATATTTATTGACTATATAAATCGATTAAAAGTACATACATTATAATTATAGCATAATTTTAGATTTAATTTTTTGATATATAAAAATTATGCTATAATAAAATTGTTATGCATATAATAATTATCATTTAAGAGGTGTTTATATATGGCTAAAGAAAAAAAAGATAAAAAAGCATTAAAAAATGCTAAAAAAGATATTTGGAATAATTATTCCGCTTCTGAAAAAAAAAGCATTAGAGAAACTTTGCTTAAACTATCGTCATTTTTTAAGTAAATGCAAAACAGAACGTGAATGTGTAAAAGAAATTATTTTCCAAGCTCAAAGAGCTGGTTATAGAGATTTAAAAGATATCATCACTAATAAAGAAACACTTCAAGCTGGTGATAAAGTTTATTCCGTATGTATGAATAAATCTGTTGTATTATTCAATATCGGTTCTGAACCTATGGAAAATGGCATGAATATTCTAGGTGCTCATATCGATAGTCCTCGCCTTGATATCAAACAAAATCCACTTTATGAAGATGGTGGACTTGCTTATATGGATACACATTATTATGGTGGTATCAAAAAATATCAATGGGTTACTGTTCCACTTGCTATCCATGGCGTTGTAGCCAAAAAAGATGGAACTGTTCTTGATATCAATATCGGTGAAGATGATAATGACCCTGTATTTTGCGTAACAGATTTATTAATTCATTTAGCACAAGAACAAATGCAAAAAAATGCAGCTAAAGTCATTGAAGGTGAAAACCTCGATATCTTAGTTGGCTCTATTCCTCTTGATGGCGCTGAAAAAGATGCTGTAAAAGCAAATGTTTTAAAAATCGTTGGCAAAAAATACGATATCGAAGAAGAAGATTTCCTCTCTGCTGAACTTGAAGTAGTACCTGCTGGTCGTGCTAGAGAAGCTGGTTTTGACCGTAGTATGCTCATCTCTTATGGTCAAGATGATAGAGTTTGCGCTTATACTTCTTTAGTAGCTATGCTTGAAACTAAAAATATGACTCGCACAGCTTGTTGTCTTCTTGTAGATAAAGAAGAAATCGGTTCTGTAGGTGCTACTGGTATGCAATCTCGCTTCTTTGAAAATGCAGTAGCTGAAGTTTTAAATTTACTTGGTCAATATAACGATTTAACATTAAGACGTTGTCTTGCTAATTGCAAAATGTTATCTTCTGATGTAACTTCTGCATATGATGCTTTGTATAAAGGTTCTTTTGATATGAAAAATATCGCTTACCTTGGTCATGGTATGGCATTTAATAAATTCACAGGAGCTCGTGGAAAATCTGGCTCTAATGATGCTAATGCTGAATATCTCGGCAATATCCGTGCTATCATGGAAAAAAATAATGTAGCTATTCAATTTTCTGAGCTTGGTCGTGTAGACTTAGGCGGTGGCGGAACAATCGCTTATATCATGGCTCTATATGGTATGCAAGTAATAGATAGTGGTGTTGCTGTATTGAATATGCATTCCCCATGGGAAATCACTAGCAAAATTGATGTTTATGAAACTAAAAAAGGATATAGCGCTTTCTTAAAAGACGCTTAAAATAAAAATGCCTTCTAAAGCTAAAAACTTTATGAAGGCATTTTTTATTATTTTTATACAACAGCTACTAAGGCATAAAACAACATAATATAATTTATACTCAAAGCATAAGGCAAAATTTTCTTGATAACTAAATTAGTATCCACATCTACATATTGCATCAAAGCTATATTTTGCACATCTAAAGGGTCCATCATTTTTCTCAAATTATTCAACGATAATAGTGCCATACCTAATACCATAGGATTCATAGATGTTGAAGATATTATCACAGCACTTAGACCTGCCCCCATACCGTGTAAGTTGAAAGGCCCTTTGTATAAAACAAGTGGTGATAATATCGTGAAAAATAATAGACATTGCGTTGGCGATTTTGGCATTAAATGCAACAATAACGGTGCCATTAAATCTACAACTTCTGGAGTCTTCACAGCATGCATAAAAATTCCCACACTTGATAATAAAATAATAACCCTTGTAGATTTATAAATACTAACCTTCAATAATTCCAACATATCCATAAATGGCTGTTTGGAACCCATAGCTAAAAAGCCATAAGATAAAGCTAAAATTAAACCTGTTTCAATATTTAATTTAAAGCCAAAAACAGCTATAAATGGTATGAAAATAGTACATAATCCCTGCCAATTTACTTTTATATTTTTCTGCTCATAATCTATGCTTTCAATATCTTTAACATATTTACTGTTCAAGAAAATATAAAAAACTAAAGCTATAACACCAACAATTGCCATGATATAATAAAAATCTTTTACTTTATCAATATTCCATGACAATAAATTAGCGTACAAAATATGATATCCATGATTTAAGCAACTACCTATCGCACTAGATAATAACAACAACACGACTGAACCTTGCTTATTAAATCCTATTTTTAACAAAATAGGCATAAATATAATCGCAATCAAAATTATCGAACTAAAATTTGTTATTATACTAGAAACGATTATTGTCAAAATAGCTACTACCCATAAAATACCTTTTAAATTATTTTGCAAATACTTTAAACATAAATGATTTATACTCTCATCTAATTTAAATTCTACAATAAATATTGCTAGCATCACACTCAAAATATAAATAAACATCGGCTCAGCTAAAGTCGTAGCTCCTTTTACAATAACATAATCAGCAATGCTATATTCACTGCCTGTTATGGGAGTGCCAGCTAATATCGCTGTAACTATACCAAAAGCTGGCAAAGCACGTACAAATTCTACTTTTTTTGTTATTATTAAACCTACTGTCAACAAAAATATTAAAAAAACTAAAATGGCTAATAATCCATAATCTTCCATGACACTATCACCCACTTTATATTTTATTTTTATTCATTAGCTTTATTTAGTTCATTTACTTTGGCAATAGTTTCTGGTGATACTACAATCTTGCAAACACCAGCTTCCACTTCCATCAAATCGCCAGCTTGATACAATAAACCTATTGAACCATCATGACAAATAAAATAATTATGACTTACATATGGTATTCTTTTTGATAAATTAACACCATTATCTAAACCATCAACTGCATAAGCTTGGCTGTTATTCAAAGCATCTTGCAATTGTTCTAAATTGATATTTAGATATCTACTCATAGGTACACGTTCACCAGTATGTTTATCATATGTGATAGTATAACCTTCTAATTCCATACTATTAGAGAATTTCTTTTTCTTATTCACATAAAACATCAAAGAAATAATATTATCATCTTCATATTTTTCATAATAAGTCATATCAACTTTGCTATATACATGTTTTTCTATCTTTTCTTTTAAATCTTCAAGCTGTGCTTCAATATCTTCATTTATTTTGTCTTCAATCTTTTTATCCTCTATATCTACTACTGGATAAGCTAAACTATATGTTTGTTTTTTATCTCCCATATATTCACTAGACACTTGAGCTGTAGATATCGAGGGCAAGAAACTAAGTAACGTAAAAATTATACATATTTTGATTATATTATTCATAAAAAAACCTCCATTAACTATTAATATCCACAAATTATTATTAATTATATCATAAATATTTAAGACTATCACAAAATAAAAACAGAGTATAACTTTTCTTTCGATAAGCTATACTCTGTTTTATTTATCTATCCTTAATAACCATTTACTACCACATCAACTTTTCCTGTATCTGGATTAATGATTAAACCATGTACGGGGATTTCATTAGGAATTAATGGATTTTCATGTATACTTGCTACGCTTTTTTCCACATTATCCTTAGGATTGTGAAATGTATCAATCCATTGGGATAATTCATCTTTTATTTTATCAATAGCTTTTCCATCAATACCACGTTTTATCATAGTATCAATCAATTCTTTTGAAGTAGCTGTTGCCATACCACAACCATAATGACCAATAACCATAATTTCCTTGATATCAAATTGATAAATGCAAACTAACAAACTGCGAATTACATCATCAAATTTACTAGTTATTGTATTGCCTGCCGTTTTTATCATTTTGACTTCACCGCGACGAATACCAAGTGCTGGCTCTAACAATTCAACCAAACGTGTATCCATACAACTAACAATAGCTAGATGTTTTTGTGGATATTTACTCCAAGTATTCACTTCTTGTGTATGTTCAAGATAAGCTTGATTTGCCTGTAAAACTTCATCTAAAAGCGTCATATATCTTCTTATCCAAGCTCCTTTTTTATTTATTTA
>ENA-OQAY01000182-OQAY01000182.1-human-gut-metagenome-genome-assembly--contig:-NODE-182-length-17580-cov-0.894517_pt1 | contig 17580 bp, 18 predicted proteins | sample MGYA00242740_ERZ504537 | MGnify/ENA primary metagenome ERZ504537 (study PRJEB26092, sample SAMD00036272) | human gut metagenome | host: Homo sapiens | study: EMG produced TPA metagenomics assembly of... | reverse complement strand
CTTATTTATTATAATAGGAAATAAGAAGAAAATTTTTGGTAAAAATAGCGTAAACAAGTGATTTGTCAAATTAAAAAAGATACAATAAGAATATAAAAAAATTTTATTTCTTTATATTTAGTAATTTTTATCTAGAAGTTTTCAAGGTTACATTTTTGCAAAATTTAAAATTATCTTAGAGTGAAAATTTCTATCCTTTTTATAAAAATATGTAAAATTTTTATAAGCTATATACATTGAAGTTTTAAGTTTATTCTGTTATAGTAATTATTGTACTAATTAAATAAAACTACTCAGGAGTTGATGATTTAAATGAAAGTAGCTGTAGTAATGGGCAGTGATTCTGATTTTCCCATTTTAAAACCGGCTGTTGATTTATTACATCAGTTTAATGTAGAAACAGAAGTAATCGTAGCTTCTGCACACCGTACCCCTGGCAAAGTCCGTGGCCTAGTTTCTTCTGCGGAAGAAAGAGGTGTTGGCGCATTCATCTCTGCCGCTGGTGCTGCTGCACATTTAGGTGGAGTTATCGCATCTTATACTACTTTACCTGTTATTGGAGTACCAATTAATGCAACTCCATTAAATGGTATGGATGCTTTATTAAGTACTGTACAAATGCCATCTGGAATTCCAGTTGCAACTATGGCAATTAATGGTGCTAAAAATGCTGCTATTTTTGCTATAGAAATCTTTGCTGTAAGCGATATGAATTTAAGAAAACAACTTAAAGAATATCGCGAAAAAAATGGTTGAAGAAGTTGAAGCTAAAGCTGCAAAAGTTGCACAACAACTTCAAGCATAATTAAACGAAAAAATTCATCTAAAATTAATATAAAATCGTATAACTCATTTTTATTTAGATTTTAGTTAATGACTTGGGAGGTCAATTAATAATGGAAAACAAATTATTATATGAAGGCAAAGCAAAAAAAATCTTTTCAACAGAAAATCCTGATGAATTATTAGTTTATTACAAAGATGATGCAACTGCTGGTAATGGTGCAAAAAAAGGTACTATTGCAGATAAAGGCATTTTAAATAATAAAATTACTAATTTCTTCTTTGGTTTATTAGAAAAAGAAGGCATTAAACATCACCTCATTAAAGTTCTTAATGACCGTGAAATCCTTGTAAAAAAATTAGATATCGTTCCTCTTGAAGTTATTATCCGTAATGTAGCTGCTGGTAGCTTAGCAAAACGTCTTGGTCTTGAAGAAGGCGTAAAAATGTCTAAACCTGTAATTGAATATTGCTATAAATGTGATGATTTAGGTGACCCTATGGTTAACCGTTATCATATCACAGCTATGGGTTGGGCAACAGCTGAAGAACTTGATCAGATTGAAGCGATGTCTCTTAAAATCAATGATGTTATGACAAAATATCTTGCTACAAAAAATATTGACCTCATTGACTTTAAATTAGAATTTGGTAAATATCATGGTGAAATTCTTTTAGGCGACGAATTATCTCCAGATAACTGCCGTTTCTGGGATAGTCAGACACATGAAAAACTTGATAAAGATAGATTCCGTCGTGATTTAGGTAATGTTGAAGATGCTTATAAAGAAGTTCTTCATCGTTTAACAGGCGAAACTTTATAATTAAATAAAATACTAAGCATAAATTATAAAATATTTATGCTTAGTATTCTTAATTTATATTGTATGTATTGAGTAGGTTTATGATTAAAATATATGTATAGGAGAATGTAACTAATGGTTGACATTACGTCAAATAAGTGGAAAGAAGAATGTGGCGTCTTTGGTGTATTTTCTCGTACTGAAGATGTTTCTATGTTAACATATCTTGGGTTGTATGCACTTCAACATCGTGGTCAAGAAAGTGCTGGTATAGCTGTTACTGATGGCGCTTGGATGGACGTTACTCGTGATATGGGGCTTGTAAATGAAGTATTTCGTCATCAATTACCTCATATGGAAAATCAATATATTGCTATTGGTCATGTACGTTATTCAACAACTGGCTCTAGCTTATTATCAAATACACAACCTTTAATTGCTAATTATTCCGGCGGAAAAATTAGTTTAGCCCATAATGGTAATTTAACAAATGCAGCTGAACTTCGTCGTTACTTAGAAGAACAAGGTACAATTTTTCAAACTTCTATAGATACAGAAGTAATCGTTAATCTTATCGCACGTTCTCGTAAATCAAGTATTGAGGAAAAAATCATTGAAAGTGTACAACAAGTAAAAGGTGCTTTTTGCTTGGCTATTATGACTGAAAATAAATTAATAGCTGTACGTGATCCACAAGGATTTAGACCTCTTTGCATCGGTAAAACAGAAGAAGGTTCTTGGATAATTTCTTCTGAATCTTGTGGTCTTGATGTTGTAGGTGCAGAATTTATTAGAGATGTTGAACCAGGCGAAATGATTGTCATGGGTGATGATGGTTTAAAATCCTATAAATACACAACTCCAGAGAAAAAAGCTGCATGTGTTTTCGAATATATATATTTTGCTCGTCCAGATAGTGTAATTGATGGACAAAGTGTTCATGCTGCTCGTTTTATGATGGGTCGCATGCTTGCTCGTGAAAGTAAATTCAAAGGTGATATTGTTATATCTGTACCAGACTCTGGTAATACAGCTGCTACAGGTTTTGCTTATGAATCAGGCATTCCATTTTGCGAAGGCTTAATCAAAAATCGTTATATTGGACGTACATTTATTCAGCCAACACAGAAAAAAACGTGATACAGCTGTTCGCTTAAAATTAAATGCTATAGCTGAAGCTGTTCGTGGTAAATCTGTTATTATGGTAGATGATTCTATCGTTCGTGGTACTACTAGTGGTAAAATCGTAAAAATGCTTCGCAAAGCAGGTGCAAAAGAAGTTCATATGTGCATTAGTTCTCCACCAATTGGCTATCCTTGCTACTATGGTATTGATACTTCTGTACGTAAAGAATTAATCGCTGCAACTAAATCAGTTGAAGAAATTCGTCAATTTATAGGTGCAGATTCTTTACATTTCCTTTCCTTGGAAGGTCTTAAAGCTTCTATGACAACAGCTAATCCTGAAGATATGTGTTATGCTTGCTTTAACAATGCTTATCCAATTGAAATGTCAAAAGAAACAGTAACTGGTGCTGATAAATACGTATTTGAACAAAGAGCAAAATAATTTGCACTTTTTGGAGGTTAACATGACTGATAATAAACAGACAAATCTTACGTATCGTGATTCTGGTGTTGATATTGATGCTGGAAATTATTCTGTAAAACTTATAAAAGATAGCGTAAAAGCAACATATCGTCCAGAAGTTTTAGGTGATTTAGGCGGTTTTGGTGGTCTTTTTGCTTTAAATAGTGGAAAATATAAAGAACCTGTATTAGTATCTGGTACTGATGGTGTTGGTACAAAATTACGTCTTGCATTTATGCTTGATAAACATGATACTATTGGTCAAGATGCTGTAGCTATGTGCGTAAATGATATCTTAGTGCAAGGTGCAGAACCACTTTATTTCTTAGATTATCTTGCTGTAGGAAAATTAGATCCAGAAAAAGTAGCTACTGTAGTAAAAGGTGTAGCTGGTGCTTGTAAAGAATCTGGCTGTGCTTTAATCGGTGGTGAAACTGCTGAAATGGCTGGTTTTTATGCTGATGGCGAATATGATATTGCTGGTTTTGCTGTTGGTGTAGTGGATAAAGCTAATATCATCACTGGTGAAAAAATCAAAGCTGGCGATGTTTTGTTAGGTATTCCTTCTAGTGGTGTACATTCTAATGGTTATTCTTTAGTTCGTAAAATCTGCTTTGATGTAAAAGGTTTTAAAGGTGAAGAAAAATTCCCAGAATTAAATGGCAAAACATTAGGCGAAGAACTTTTAACACCTACACGTCTTTATCCATCTGTTTGCTTACCATTAATTGAAAAATATGATATTCATGGTATGGTACATGTAACTGGTGGCGGTTTCTATGAAAATATTTCCCGCATTTTACCAGAAGGTACTGGCGTTGAAGTAGATGCTAGCACATGGGAAATGCCAGCAATCTTCAAACTCTTACAAGCTTGGGGAAATGTAGATTGGCATGAAATGTACCGTGTATTCAATATGGGTATCGGTATGATTTTACTTGTATCTGAAGAAGAAGCAGCTAAAATTCAAGAAGACCTCAAAGCAAAAGGTGAAAAATCCTATATTATTGGTAAAGTTGTTGAAGGCAACCAAACTGTAGAAGTAAAAGGCGGAGTTTTCAATGAATAACCAAATAATTTTAGGTGTATTGGCTTCTGGTCGTGGTAGTGATTTACAATCTATCATTGATGCGATTGAAAATGGTCAGATTAAAACAAAAATAGGTGTTGTACTCACTGATAAACCAGAAGCAATGGCATTAGAACGCGCTAGAAAAGCAGGCATTCCTGCTGTTTGCGTTGATCGAAAAAAATGTTCTACAAAAGAAGAATTTGAACAAAAACTTGTAGAACAATTAAAAAAATACAATGTAGGTCTAGTTGTTTTAGCTGGATTTATGCGTATTTTAAGCCCTTATTTTGTCAATGAATTTAAAAATTGTATTTTAAATATACACCCATCATTATTACCTTCTTTTGGTGGAGCTCATGCTCATCGTGATGTTTTAGCATATGGCGTGAAAGTATCTGGTTGCACTGTGCATTTTGTAGATGAAGGTATGGACAGTGGCCCTATTATCATGCAAAAAGCAGTACCTGTTTTAGATGATGATACAGAAGAAACTTTATCTGCTAGAGTGCTTGAACAAGAACATATAATATATCCAAAAGTTATTGAATTGTATTTAGCAGGAAAAATACATGTCAATGGTCGTCATGTGACGATTGATGATTGATTTTATATAATCACATTAAGAGGAGGCTTTTATTATGCCTATTAAAAGAGCGTTATTAAGTGTTTCTGACAAAACTGGTATTGTAGAATTTGCACGTAAACTTCATGAAGCTGGTGTAGAAATCATTTCTACTGGTGGAACAATGAAAGCAATTGACGATGCTGGTATACCTGTTACTTATGTTAGTGATGTAACTAAATTCCCTGAAATTATGGATGGTCGTGTAAAAACTTTAAATCCATATATTCATGGTGGTATTTTAGCTGTTCGTGATAATCAAAGTCATGTAGCACAAATGCAAAAATTTAATATTCAACCTATTGATTTAGTTGTTGTAAATTTATATCCATTCCGTGAAACTATAGAAAAACCAAATGTAACTCTTGCTGAAGCAGTAGAAAATATCGATATCGGTGGTCCTGCAATGATTCGTGCTGCTGCAAAAAATTTCAAATTTGTTACAGTTGTAGTAAATCCTAAACATTATGATGAAGTTGCTGAAATGATAGCTAAAGATGGTTGCACTACAGGAAAATTCCGTATGCAATTAGCTCAAGAAGCTTTCTGTCATACATCTCATTATGATGATTGCATTCAAGAATATCTTACAGCTCAGTTAAGCAAATAATATATTTTAGCGCACTTATTGATATGCTAATAATTGGCACTATTTAAGTGCGTTTTCTTTTAATAAGTTTAATAAGGGGGTTATATTTTGGATATTTTAGTTATTGGTAGTGGTGGACGTGAACATACACTTACATGGAAATTAGCTCAAAGTAAACTTGTGGATAAAATTTATGCTGTGCCAGGAAATCCAGGCATGGAAAAAATAGCACAATGTATACCAGGTTCAGTAGAGGATAATGAATTTTTAGTAAAAGTAGCTCAAGAGAAAAAAGTCGATTTAGTAGTGGTAGGACCAGAAGTTCCATTGACAAATGGAATTGTTGATGATATGGCTAAAGTGGGAATTGCTTCTTTTGGACCACAAAAAGCTGCTGCTCAATTAGAAGGTTCTAAATCTTTTTCTAAAAATATTATGAAAAAATATGGCATTCCTACTGCAAAATATGAAGTTTTCACAGATGCAGTGGAAGCTAAAAATTATATAGAAAAAGAAGGCGCACCAATAGTAATTAAAGCAGATGGACTTGCTGCTGGTAAAGGTGTTATTGTTGCAGAAACAAAAGAGCAAGCTTTAGAAGCAATTGATGAAATTATGTGCGATAAAACTTTTGGTAATGCTGGTAATAGCGTAGTTATCGAAGAATTTATGGCTGGCGAAGAAGCTTCTGTATTGGCTTTCACTGATGGTGAAACTATTATCCCTATGATACCATCTCAAGACCATAAAAGAGCGTATGACGGCGATAAGGGGCCGAATACAGGCGGTATGGGAACATATGCACCAGCTCCAGTAATCACAGAAGATTTAATGAAGCAGGTACAAACAAAAATTTTAGAGCCAACTATAAAAGCTATGAAACAAGAAGGTTATGAATACAAAGGTTGTTTGTATGCTGGTTTAATGATAACAGCAGAAGGTCCAAAAGTTGTAGAATTTAATGCTCGTTTTGGTGACCCAGAAACACAAGTTGTATTGCCATTGTTAGAAAGTGATTTAGCTGAAATCATGTTAGCTTGTGCAAATGGCACACTTGCAAATTGTGATATAAAATGGAGCAAAAAAGCTGCTGTTTGTGTAGTTATGAGTGCCGGTGGATATCCTGCTAAATATGAAAAAGGCAATGAAATTCTAGGTTTAGATAAGGCTGAAAATGAAAATGTCTTAGTTTTCCATGCTGGTACAGCTAAAAAAGATGGAAAAATTGTAACAAATGGTGGACGTGTATTAGGTGTAGTGGCTTTAGGTGATGATATAAAAACTGCTGTAGATAAAGTTTATACAGATATAAAACTTATTGATTTTAAAGATGTATATTATAGAAAAGATATCGCACATAGAGCTTTTAACCGTAAATAATTAAAATAGTATATATAAAAAAATAAAGGAATAATAGATTAATATTATTCCTTTATTTTTAATTAATTATTGATTTATTTTTTATTGAGATTAGATTATTTTTTTACTACTTATATGATTTTATTGATGAGAACATAGATACATTTGACAATGAATAGCATTACAAAAAATAATTAAATAGTAAAATATCTGTAAAGCTATTAGTTTAATAATGATAACTTTGAATATTTTGTTAATTAGAAAAATAACATATAGTACTAATAAATAGCCTATTATTATCTATTGTATATTGTGTTCAATGCATTTGTACACTTATGATAAGTCTATATGTTAATATATAGGTGGTGGCAATGGTTATGAAGAAGACCGTTGGAGAAAAAATTAGATCTTTTCGTCAACAAAAAAAAATTAAACTCAAGAGCAATTAGCGTTAGGAGCTGAAATTAATCCAGTCTTCTTGGGTCATTTGGAACGTAATTTAAAGAGTCCAACAATTACAACATTAGAAAAAATAACAAGAGCTCTAGGAATTACTATGTCTGAATTGTTCTTAGATGTGCCTAACAATGACAGTGAAATCGAGGTTAGACAAGCAAGCATTCAGCATATTAACTATCTCTTAAAAGATTTGTCCAATGAAGAATTGGATAAAATCACAGGTATTTTAAAAGAAATAATTGACTGGAAAAAAAATGTAATGACATTTTTAAGTACCTATAATTTTTATTATAGGTACTTTTTATATTATGTAAAAAATAAATGTAAGAAATACATAAGTGGTTGAGGTTCAGTTATTATAATAGCATATTTTTTATAATTGCAATAGATATTTTTAAGGATTAATTAAGTTTATTGAAGGTTTGCTATTTTAAAGGTATAATATAGATATGCTTTTAATTGTATATGTATGATTTTAAAAAATATCCCATTTCTTCTATCGGGATTATGAATTTTATATAAATTAATTAAGCAAAATCTGCAAATATAATATATTAATTTTATTTTGAATAAAGGAGATATTATTTTGAATTTACAAGAGAAAAATATTTATTGTGGTTTCAGATTGGATAAAATATCCCATATATCTGAAATTTCATCTAATGCATATGAATTTTATCATGAAAAAAGTGGCGCAAAATTATTATTTATAGAAAATAATGATGATAATAAAGTATTTTCTATAACTTTCCGCACTACTCCTACTGATGATACTGGTGTAGCTCATATTGTAGAACATTCCACACTTTGTGGTTCTCGTAAATTTCCTACTAAAGAACCATTTGTGGAATTAGTAAAAGGTTCTTTGAATACTTTTTTAAATGCAATGACATTTCCAGATAAAACTATGTATCCTATAGCTAGCAGAAATGAAAAAGATTTCCGCAATCTTATGGACGTTTATCTTGATGCAGTATTTTATCCAAATATGCGTACAACACCTGAAATCTTAATGCAAGAAGGTTGGCATTATGAAATTGATAATGTAGATGCTCCATTAGCTTATAGTGGTGTAGTTTATAATGAAATGAAAGGTGCATTGTCTTCTCCAGATGGATTATTGGAAAGAAAGATTTTAAATAATCTATATCCTGATACAACATATCAATATGAATCTGGCGGTGATCCTGTAGCTATCCCAGATTTAACACAAGAAATGTTTATTGATTTTCATAGCCGTTATTATCATCCTGCAAATAGTTATATTTATCTTTATGGTGATATGGATATGATGTCAACTTTATCTTTCTTAGATGAAGAATATCTCAGCAATTTTAATAAAATTGAAATCGACTCTCATATTGATGTACAAAAACCATTTACAGCTCGTAAATTGATTAAAGATATTTACCCTATAGCTCCTGGTGAAGCAAAAGAAAATAAAACATTTTTAAGCATGAATTATTCTATTGCAACTTCTTTGGAAAAAGAAAAGATGTTGGCATTTACTGTATTAGAACATGCTTTATTAAAAAGTGAAGCTGCGCCACTTCGCAATGCTTTGATTAAAGCTGGTCTTGGTAGTGATGTAATTTCTTCATTTGATAATGGTATTTTACAGCCAATGTTTAGCATTATCGTCAATGGTTCTGAGGCTAATAAAGTTGATGAATTTACAAAAGTTGTAACTGATACTTTAAATGATATTGTAAAAAATGGCATTGATGATGAATTATTACAGGCTTCTATTAATAGTATGGAATTTAAGCTTCGTGAGGCTGATTTTGGTCAATATCCAAAAGGATTGATTTATAATATTAATCTTATGAATAGCTGGTTATATGATGGTGATGCTACTATGTATCTCCATTATGAAGAAGCTTTGAAAACTGTAAAACAGTGGGCAAAAGAAGGTAAGTTTGAAGCATTAATTCAAGAATATTTATTGGATAATACTCATAGTCATATTTTAATTTTAGAACCAGATGAAAATGTAATCGCTAAACAAGAAAAAAGATTTAGCTGATAAATTAGCACAGAAAAAAAGCTTCTATGAGTAAAGAAGATATTGAAAAAAATTATTGCGGATACTCAAAAATTAAAAGAGCGTCAACGTTCTGTGGATAAACCAGAGGATTTAGAAAAAATTCCATTATTGAAAATTGAAGATATCACTAAACAATGTGATAAATTAATTATTGCTGAAGATGAAATAGCAGATACAAAAGTTTTAAGACATGATATTGATACGAATGGAATTTGTTATTTAAGAATGTTATTTGATATAAGCAATATAGCTTATGAAGATATAAATTATCTATTCTTATTGGAAGAATTCATTGGTAGAACTGCTACAAAAAATTACACATATGAAGCATTGGCTAATGCTGTAAACTTGCATACTGGTGGAATGAGATTTGCTGTAGCTACGTATGATAAAGAGGGCGATGTTGACTCTTATATGCCAAAATTTGTATTTAAAGCTAAAGTTTTGGTAGATAAGATGCCAGAATTGATAAAATTACTACAAGAAATAATTTTCAATAGTTCCTTTACTTCTAAAGAACGTATTAAAGATTTGGCAATGCAATGTCGCAGTGATTTTGAAATGTCAATATTGCGTTCGGGTCATCAGTTAGTTCTTGATGAATTGATGGCATACTTTACACCAAAAGAACGCTATGATAATTTTGGTGACTTAAAATTCTATGCATTTATTAAGAATTTCTTAAATGATTTTGATAATGAATTTAATAAAATGCAAACAGCTTTTGCTAAAATTTTACCAATGATATTTAATAAGGCTAATTTATTGACAAGTATTACTGTATCTAAAAATGATTATAAAAAAGTAATATCTGCAATTAAGCCTTTATTAGAAGTATTGCCAAATGAAACTTATCCAAAACAAGAAATACCATTTGCAGTAGAAAAGAAAAATGAAGGTTTTATCACATCTTCTCAGGTACAATATGTTGCCAAAGGTGCTAATTTCATACGCTTAGGATATAAATATACAGGAGCTATGAAGGTATTAGAAACTATTATGCGTTATGAATATTTGTGGACTAATATTCGTGTTCTTGGCGGAGCTTATGGTGCATTTGTAAAATTCCGTCGTGATGGCAATATGTATTTTGGTTCTTATCGTGATCCTAATTTAGTAGAAACTTTAAATGTATATGATAAAACAGCAGAGTTTTTACGTAATTTTAATGTCAGTGATAGAGAAATGACAAAATATATTATCGGTACAATTAGTAATATTGATATGCCACTTACTCCTGCATTAAAAGGTGAATTAGCTTCTTCTGCGTATATTGCTGAAATGACAGACGAAATGCGTCAGCAACAGCGTGATGAAATTTTAGCTACAACTCAAGAAGATATTAGAGCTTTAGCCGATTTAGTAGATGCTTGCATGAAGGAAAATGCTATCTGTGTTTTAGGTGGAAGCAATAAAGTAAACGAAGCTAAAGATGTATTTAAAACAGTAACTATTATTTTATAATCTAAAAAAAGAAGACTCTCATAGTAATATGAGAGCCTTTTTTTATATATTTTCATTAAATTTATATCCTATTCCCCAAATTGTAATAATGTATCCTGGTAAATCTGCTTGAGGTTCAACTTTTTTACGTAGTTTACGGATAAATGCCATTATATTATTATCTGAAAGCAGAAAATCTTCTTCCCAAACAGCTTGATATATTTGTTCTTTAGTAACATTTGCAAAATTAAGATTTGCGACCACATGGATTCTAAAAACCAACCTGTTTGAAATAGTGATATATATATATCGTTTGTAAATGAATGTCTGTTAATTCACTGTATAGTAATCCATTTGTAATAATGCTGAAGCAATAAGAACAGAGAACATATTTCCAAAATTTGAAAATGCTGTTATTTTGATATATTTAATCATATTGGCGTATGTTTTACGACCTTCAATTATACTTTGTTCTAAAACCATTAAATCTTTTTCTAAAAGAATTATATCAGCAGATTCTTTGGTAATATTTACGGCATTGTCTACAGAAATAGCTATATCAGAAGATTTCATTGCAGTGGCATCATTCATCTCCCATGAAACCAACCGTATGACCATTTTGGCGGAGCAATTTTACAATTTTTGCTTTTTGTTCTGGTGATAATTTAGCGAAAACATCAGTTTTTTCTACAGCTATAGCTAAATCTTGTTCTGGTAGTTGCTCAATATCTGAACCAAGTAAAAGATTATTAACTTTTAAACCAACTTGTTTACATATAGAACGAGCAACTTTATCATTATCTCCTGTTAAAACTTTACTTTAACACCATATTCTTTTAATGCTTTTAAAGCTTTTACAGTTGATTCTTTTGGCGGGTCTAAGAATGCTAGATAGCCAATAAGCACCATATCACATTCATCTGCTATGCTGAATTTATCTATTGGTGATGGATTATTTTTTTTGAGCAACAGCTATTACACGCATACCTTTGTCATTTAGTTTATCGACAGTTTTTAGGATTTCTTTTTTGATGCGTTCATCTAACGGTTTAATTTTTCCTTGATATTCAACATGAAAGCAGATAGATAACATTTCTTCGACTGCACCTTTAGTTATCATTTGGCATTTTTGATTTTTGTCCTTTACTACTATAGAAAGGCGACGACGTGAAAAATCGAAAGGTATGTCATCTACTTTTGTATAGGCACTAGATAGATTTATTAAGTTAGGATTATCTTGTTCAATTTCTTCTGTTTTATTGATGATAGCTATATCCATTAAATTTTTATAGCCTGTTTGAAAATAACTATTTAGGTAGGCATGACGTAAGACACGACTATCTTCATTTCCCAGTACATCTAAATGGTATTCTAAAACAACTTTATTCATGGTTAATGTACCAGTTTTATCAGTACAAAGAATATCCATAGCACCAAAATTTTGAATGGAATTTAAGTTTTTTACGATAGTTTTTTTCTTAGACATAGAAACGGCACCTTTAGCTAAGCAAGTAGTAACTATCATAGGTAACATTTCAGGTGTTAAGCCTACAGCAATGGAGATAGCAAATAAGAAAGCTTCTACCCAATCATTTTTAGTTATACCATTGACAAAAAATACTATGGGTACCATAAATAACATAAAACGAATTAAAATCCAAGAGACGGAATTGACACCTTTAGTAAAATTTGTTTCCATAGGTATAGTAGAAACAGATGAAGCGATTGAACCAAATAAAGTATTATTGCCAACACCGATTACTACAGCAGTAGCACTGCCACTTATTACATTACTTCCCATGAATAAAATATTATTATAATTAGTAATAGAAAGATTTTTTCTTGATAAGTTTTAGCAATTTTTTCTACTGGTCCACTTTCACCTGTCAATGATGCTTGGCTAATAAATAAATCTTTAGCTTCTAAAATTCTAGCATCAGCAGGAATCATATCACCAGCACTTAGATGGATAATATCACCAATTACCACATCTTCTAAAGGAATTTCTGCTTTAGGGCGATATTGTCTAGTAACGGTGCAAGTAGTTGTTATTAAAGATAGAAGTTTTTCGGCTGCATTACCGGAACGGCTTTCTTGAACAAAACGCAAAGAACCAGATATAAAGACCATTGTAAGAATTATAATAACGGTTACAGGATTTACATCATCAGGGCTATTTTGCATGATAGGAATAATAATATCAGTAAAAATAGAAACTATAGCCAGACAAAATAAAATTGCTGTAAATGGGTTTATAAAAGCATTGGTAATACGTTTAGTTAAAGATAATTTTTTTCCATGTACAATTTTATTATTGCCATATAAATTACGATGTTCTTTAATGGCTTGTTCACTTAATCCCGTAAAAGAAGTGTTAAGAGCTTGTAATATTAGCTTGGTTGAATTGGTGGCACAAAAAATAATTTGTTCGTTCATTTTTTTAGTGTTTTTGGATTAGTTGTCACAATGCTCCCTCCATAAAAATAAAATTAATAAATCACGTAACAAAGTATAAATTATTTATTTATCTAATCATATGGCAGAATTCTTGCGATTTTATTACTTTTTTATAAAGATTTGAAAGAGCATATTATTTAATGAGATTTTAATGAAAGTTTTAAAGGGTTTTAATTTGTATTTTTAGAATATATACAGTATAAATAAAACAATCGAAATCCTTAATGAAGGAGGGGTTTTTATGAATTTACAATTTTTAGGTGCGGCTCATACAGTTACAGGTTCTTGTTATTTATTAGAAGCAAATGACCATAAAGTTTTGATTGATTGTGGTATGTTTCAAGGTGCGAGAAATTTACGTGATTTAAACTACAATGATTTTCGTTTTGTACCATCAGATATAGATTGCGTACTTTTAACTCATGCTCATGTTGACCATTGCGGTCTTATTCCTAAGTTATGTAAACAAGGATTTAAGGGCGATATATATGCAACAAAAGCGACTTGCGATTTAGTAAATATCATGCTCCCAGATAGTGCACATATCCAAGAGTCTGATGCACAAATAACAAATCGCAAAGGGCAACGTATGGGAAAAACACCAATAGCTCCTTTATATACTATTGATGATGCTATGGCTTCATTAAAACAATTTGTGCCAATTGATTATGATCAAGAAATTAATCCAGTAAATGGAATACGAGCTATTTATAAAGATGCTGGTCATATCATGGGGTCAGCAATTATTGAAGTTTATGTAACGGAAAATGGCGAAGAAACTAAAATTGTATTTACAGGTGATTTGGGGCAACCTGACCAGCCTATTATAAAAGACCCTACACATATAAAAGAAGCAGATTATTTAGTAATTGAGTCTACTTATGGTGATCGCAAACATCAAATTTATGATAAAGAAACTCCATTAGCAGAAATTATAAATGATACTATGGATAGAGGCGGAAATTTAATTATTCCATCATTTGCAGTTGGTCGTACACAAACAATGTTATATTATTTATTCAAATTATGGAAAGCCAATCGCATAGAGGATTATTCAGTTGTAGTAGATAGCCCACTTGCTGTTGAAGCTACAAGAATTTTTGCCAAAGAATACAAAATATTTTGATGATGAAGCAACTGAATATATTAGAAAACATGGTAAATTGCCTCAAATGCCACAGTTGCGTCTTTGTGAAAGTGCAAATGAATCTAAGGCCTTAAACACAGAAGAAGGTTCACATATTATTTTATCGGCTAGTGGTATGGCGGACGCTGGACGTGTACTTCATCATTTAAAACATAATCTTTGGCGTCCAGAATCTACAATTTTATTTGTAGGTTATCAAGCAGAAGGAAGTTTAGGTAGAAAATTATTAGAAGGCGCTAAAAAAGTAAAAGTCTTAGGTGAAGAAATCAGTGTAAAAGCTAGAATTGTAAATATGGACGGATTTTCTGCTCATGCTGATTATTCACAGATGGAAGAATGGTTACAACATTTAACTATGTATAATGCTAAACAGGTATTTGTAGTACATGGTGAAGCTACTGCTAGTAAAGCTGTAAAAGAAATGATTGAAGAAGAATTCGGCTGGAATGCGTATATTCCATTTTATGCAGATAGAGCTATCATGACGAAGAATACTTGTGAAATCAAAGCTGCTAATATACCTCAAGTATCTGTGGAAAAAGATATGGAAGACTTCTTTGTTTGATGTTTGATGCAGATTATAGACAATTACGTCGCAGAATTATTAATCTTGTGGTTAAAAATCCAGAACTTATGCCAGCAGCTATGAATACAATTCAAAAAGGTTGGCGATATGTTAAACGTTTATTCAAGGATTTTGGCATTAGCTAAGATTTTTAATGAAATTTTTATCTACTTTTTACGATAAATATTTTGGCAAGAAGAAAGAAATATGTTATGATTAGAGTAAAGTTAAATCTTAGGAGGATTATATAATGGAAGAATTAAAAAACAATTCCGTTGTTGAAGAAGATACTGAAGGTACTGTAGTTGTTATTACTGATGAAGAAGGTAATGAATACAATTATGTAGAAGAAATGGTTTTCGATGCAGGTAGCGATAAATATGCTATTTTAGTTAGCATTGATGGCGATGAAGAATGTGAATGCCATGAACATGATGAAGAATGCGGTTGCGAAGAAGAAGTAGATGTAATCTTAGCAAAAATCGTTAAAGATGAAAATGGTGAAGTTGAATATATTGAACCAACAGATGAAGAATTTGAAATTGCTCAACAAGCTTATGAAGAATTAATGGATAAACTTGAAGCAGAAGAATAATCATCTGAAATTGTTTAAAGTTTAATACGTATCAAAGAAGGTACCATAGAAAAATGGTATCTTCTTTTTTGTGAATATAAATTTTTATTTGAGGTAGATTTATGGAAAATTTAGTAGAAAATATTAGTAAATCAGTAGCTATTGAATTGCTTTTTGAAGAAATGCCAACAAGACCTACTGCAAATGCTATTTTTCGTGAAGCTAGAAAAATATTTGGTGATATAAATATCATCAATAGAGATGAAAATGATATTGAATTTAGCGTAGATAAATTTGTAGCATATAATGAAGATAATACAACTTCTCCAGTAGTACTTGCTATGGGAAATATAACAGATTTTGATGATAAAGTAGCTGTAAGTGAATTTGAACGCACACAGATTTGGAATGTAGCTAACAGTGAAGAATTATTGAGTAAATATAAATATGCTGTAAAAATATGGGATGTAAATGCTCAAAGACAAATTCCTAAAGAACGTGCTATTATGTTAGTGGATTGGCTTAATGTAGCTTTAAAATTATATCCTAAATGTCAAGCTATTTGGATAAAATCAGCAGGTAAATTACAATTAGCACAATCCATTAAGAATTTAAAAGAAACAGGTATAGTTAAATATTTATATAGTATGGTTAATATTCGTTTCTTCAATGTGCCTAATACAAATGAATTCATTGTAGATAGTGTAGGATTGGCTAATATTGGTTTAAGTGATGTACAATTCCATTTCAAAGGTATGAACCCTAATAAAGTAGCTAATCTTGCATATAGCTTAGCTCGTTATATTTTGAATAATGATAATATCATGATTAAAGATGGCGATACCATTGATGGCATGAATGATGAGGGCAAAATGACACCAGAAGTTCAATGGATTTGTAGATATGAAGATTCTTTAATCGAACCACTTCGTCCTGTTTTAGATATTGATACTGGTAAATATGCCGCTGGCGATAGAAATTAAAAAAAACACTTTCTAATTTTAGATATTTTCTAAGTTAGAAAGTGTTTTTTAGTTAAGTATAAAATTATTTGATTAAGTTAAATTTACGCATTGCTGTTTTTAATTGTTCAAGATGAGCATCTTCCATTTCGCAAAGTGGCATGCGTAAAGGACCCATATCAAAGCCCATTAAACGAAGTGCAACTTTTACAGGAATTGGATTTACTTCACAGAATAATGCTTTGATTAATGGGAAATATTCAATTTGTTTTTTCGCTGCTTCTTCAACTTTGCCATCAAAGAATAATTGGCACATATCATGTGTTTCTTGTGGCATAACGTTGGAAAGTACGGAGATAACACCTTTTGCACCTAAAGATAATAATGGAACGATTTGGTCATCATTACCAGAATAGAAAGTGAGTTTATCACCGCAAAGAGACATTGTTTCAGCAACTTGACTGATATTGCCACTAGCTTCTTTAACTGCTGCAATGCGTGGATGTTCTGCTAAAACAGCGTAAGTTTCTGGTGTAATACCTACACCTGTACGAGATGGTACATCATAAAGAATGATAGGTACATTTACATTATCAGCAATAGATATGAAATGTTTGATAAGTCCTTTTTGTGTACATTTATTATAATATGGAGTAACTACTAATAAAGCATCAGCACCTGCTTTATCTGCATGTTGAGATAAATTAATAGCATATCTAGTATCATTAGAACCAGTACCTGCAATAACAGGAACACGTTTATTTACATAGTCAACAGTAAATTTAATAATTTCTTCATGTTCTTCATCTGTCATTGTAGCAGATTCGCCACTTGTACCAGCAATTATGATAGCGTCTGTACCATTGTTTAAGTTGAAATCAATTAAACGAGCTAATTCATCATAATTGATACCGTTTCCGTTTTCATAAAATGGAGTAGCAATAGCTACGCCTGCACCTTTAAATATTACATCTTTCTCCATAAAGAAAGCCTCCTTAATGCCATCTTTTGATGTGTTATCATAAATTATACAGGTAAATATTTTATATTGTCTATAATATTTTTAATTTTATGGTATGATTTTAAAACATTTTTTCTCTATTTTTA
>ENA-OQAY01000181-OQAY01000181.1-human-gut-metagenome-genome-assembly--contig:-NODE-181-length-17614-cov-0.995768_pt1 | contig 17614 bp, 22 predicted proteins | sample MGYA00242740_ERZ504537 | MGnify/ENA primary metagenome ERZ504537 (study PRJEB26092, sample SAMD00036272) | human gut metagenome | host: Homo sapiens | study: EMG produced TPA metagenomics assembly of... | reverse complement strand
CCGGACGGTTTGTGGTGTATGATTAGAGCAATGCAATGTTGGATACAACAAATGAGAATGAAATCAGAAAACCGCATGCAATAAGGAGGAAACTTCATGGCACTTCACGTTCTGGACGAAGCCAACCGCTGCCTCGGCTGCAAAAAGCCGATGTGCCAGCAGGGCTGCCCCATCCACACCAACATCCCCGAGGTCATCCGCCTGCTCAAGGACAATCACCTCGACGACGCCGGCCGGATGCTGTTTGAAAACAATCCCCTGACCACTGTGTGCAGCCTCGTGTGCAACCACGAGAACCAGTGCGAGGGTCACTGCATCCGCAACCGGATGCCCAGCCACGACCCCGTCCACTTCTCCATCATCGAGGACTACATCTCCACCACCTACGCCAACAAGATGACTTCCGGCCCCGCCCCCAAGAACGGCATGAAGGCCGCTGTCGTCGGCTCGGGGCCTGCGGGCCTGACCGTCGCCGTCCTGCTAGCACGCTGGGGTTACGATGTCACCATCTTCGATGCCCGCGACAAGATCGGCGGCGTCATGCGGTACGGCATCCCCAACTACCGCCTGCCCGACAGCGTGCTGGACGACTTCCAGTACCGCCACCTCGAGCTGAAGGGCATCCACGTCCGCCCCAATACCGCCATCGGCAAGACCATCACCATCGACGACCTCTTCCGGGACGGCTACAAGAGCGTCTTTATCGGCGCGGGCCTCTGGAAGGCCAACGCCATGCACATCAAGGGCGAAACGCTGGGCAACGTGCCTTCGGCATCGACTATCTGGCCAACTCCAAGGCCTTCCAGCTGGGCGACGACATCGCCGTCATCGGCGTGGGCAACTCCGCCATGGACTGCGCCCGCACTGCCATCCGCAACGGCGCACGCCACGTCACCTGCTATGCCCGCCGCGATGAGGAGTGCATCAGCGCTTCCGAGCATGAAGTGCGGTATGCCAAGCTCGAGGGGCGTGGGCTTCCGCTTCTGCAAGGCTCCGGTGGAGATCCGTGAGAACGGCATCATCTGCCGCGACACCGTAAAGGGCGAGGACGGCAAGTTCACTCAGGTAGAGGGCAGCGAGACCTTCTACCCCCACACCGGCGTCATCGTCTCGGTGAGCCAGGGTTCTGAGAACTCTCTCGTGAAGACCACCACCGGCATCGAGACCAACCAGCGCGGCCTGCTCACCGTCAACGAGGACGGCAGCACCACCCGCGAGGGCGTGTTCGCCGGCGGCGACGCCGTTATGGGCGCACGCACCGTCGTGGAGGCCGTGGCCATCGCCAAGAAGGTGGCCGAGTCCATGGACGCCTACATGAGGCCCTGCCCGCCGACAACACTCCCGACCCCTACGCCGGTATTCCGGTGTTCTCCACCCCGACTTCTGACGTTCTGGCAAAGCAGGGCATCTAACTTCTGATCTTCAAGGCTGCTGTGCAAAAGCGCAGCAGCCTTTTCTTTTTGTAACATTTCTGTTTCTTTGCCAATCTTAGCCGCTCTTCTGTTGACGGACTTTTGTCTGTTTTTGTATACTTAATAAGGAAATATCTCTCAATTCCAACGCCCGGCGGCACTGCTTCCGGGCGGGAAAGGCTGGTGGACATCATTATCAGATCATCCCTCCCCAAGCTCCGGGAAAAGCTGCTGGAGGCGCTGCAGGCCGTCCTGCCCATCGCGGCCATCGTGCTGATCCTCTGTTTCAGCATCGCCCCCGTTTCCCCGAGCATCCTGCTCTGCTTTCTGCTGGGCGCAGCATGATCATCGTCGGCATCATGTTCTTCACCCTGGGTGCCGAGATGAGCATGACCCCCATGGGCGAGCGGGTCGGCTCCATGCTCACCCGAAGCCAGAACCTCTTTCTCATCATCGGGGTAGGCTTCCTGCTGGGCTTCCTTATCACCATCTCGGAGCCGGACTTACAGGTGCTTGCCAATCAGGTACCCTCCATCCCCAACATGACCCTCATCCTCTCGGTGGCTGTGGGCGTGGGCATCTTCCTCGTCATGGCCTTCCTGCGTATGCTGCTGGGCATCCCGCTGCCCCGGCTGCTGGTCATCTTTTACGCTGCCATCTTCCTTCTGGCTGCATTTGTGCCGAAAGAGTTTCTGGCCGTGGCCTTTGACTCCGGCGGCGTCACCACCGGCCCCATGACCGTCCCCTTCATCATGGCGCTGGGCGTCGGTGTGTCGGCCATCCGTTCCGACCGCCATGCAGCGGACGACAGCTTCGGCCTCGTGGCCCTCTGCTCCGTGGGTCCCATCCTCGCCGTCCTCATCCTCGGCATCGTCTTCCATGCCAGCGAGAGCAGCTACCTGCCGCCGGTCATCCCCGAAGTGGGCGACTCGGTGGAGCTGTGGCAGCTGTTCAGCGAGGGCCTGCCCACCTATCTACACGAGATCGCCACTTCCCTGCTGCCCATCGTCCTGATGTTCGGCATCTTCCAGCTCGCCGCCCTTCACATCGACCGGCGGACGCTGGGCCGCATCGGCGTAGGCCTCGCCTATACTTACATCGGCCTCGTGCTCTTCCTCACCGGCGCGAACATCGGCTTCATGCCCGCCGGCAACTACCTCGGTCAGGTCCTGGGCGGCCAGAGCAGCCGGTGGCTGCTCATCCCCATCGGGATGCTCATCGGCTACTTTATCGTCCGGGCCGAGCCTGCGGTCTATGTCCTCAACAAACAGGTCGAAGAAGTCACCGACGGTGCCATCTCCGCCGGGACGATGGGCGCGGCCCTCTCGGCCGGCGTCGCCCTCTCGGTGGGCCTTGCGATGGTGCGCGTCCTCACCGGCATCTCGATCCTGTGGTTCCTCATCCCGGGCTACCTCTTCGCCATCAGCATCTCCTTTGTGGTGCCGAAGCTCTACACCGCCATCGCCTTTGACGCCGGCGGCGTGGCCTCCGGCCCCATGACGGCCACCTTCCTGCTGCCGCTGGCGCAGGGTGCCTGCATCGCCGTAGGCGGCAACATCGTCACCGACGCCTTCGGCGTGGTGGCCATGGTCGCCATGACGCCCTCATCACCGTCCAGCTCATGGGCCTTGTGGCCCAGCTCAAGACCCGCAAGGCCCGCAGCGCCCAGCCCCTGCTGGATCCTGCCGCCCTGCTGGCCGAACTGCCGGACGACGCCATCATCGAACTGTAAGGAGGCTTTGCCGTGAATACGCTTTACTGGCTGGTCACCATCACCGACCGCCCCACGACAGACGCCTTTCTGAAGCTGTATAAAAGCTTCGGCGTCGATGTCAGCCTGCGCACCGTGGGTGCCGGCACCGCCGTTCAGGAGACGCTTTCCACCCTCGGGCTGGAAAAGACCGAAAAAGCCGTGCTCTTTGCCATCATCACAGCGGACAGCTGGCCCCGCATCCAGAAAGCCCTGCGCCGCCAGATGCGCATTGATGTGCCGGGTACCGGCATTGCATTCATCGTCCCGGTAAGCAGCATCGGCGGCAAGCGCGCCCTGCTGTTCCTCACCGAACACCAGACCCTTGAGCTGAAGGAGGAAAGTACCTTGAAAGATACCCGTTACGACCTGCTGCTGGTCATCGCCAATCAGGGCTACACCGGCTCTATCATGGACGCGGCCCGGGCCGCAGGAGCCGGCGGCGGCACCGTCATCCACGCCAAAGGCACCGGCATGGAGGGCGCGGCCAGGTTCATGGGCATCGACCTCGTGAACGAAAAAGAGCTGGTGCTCATCGTCAGCCGCACTTCCGAGAAGAACGCCATCATGAAAGCCATCATGGACAACGCCGACAAAAAGGCCGGCTCCATCGTCTTCTCGCTGCCCGTCACCGACACCGCCGGCCTGCGCCTGCTGGACGAAGAGTAAAAAATCAAACTTTCATCTGTCAAATGAACAAAAATCCACGCTCCGGCAGGCCGCCGGGCGTGGATTTTTTTGCCGTTTTCCGGTATGATAGAAGAGAGATACGGGAGGAAACGCTATGAATCAGAATCCGCACTGGAAGCAGCTGATCCGGACCTGGGCTGCCATCATCTTCGGCAACGCGCTCTACTCGCTGACCGTTGCCCTGTTCCTCGAGCCGGCGGGCCTCATCACCGGCGGCGCGACCGGCATCGCGCTGGCCATCGGGCGATTGATCGGGCCTGTCCGTCTCGGGGCTGCTGCTCTTCATCAACCTCGCCATGCTGGTCTGGGGCTGGGCGGTCCTGGGCCGGGCCTTCGCCCTCAATACGCTGGCCAGCAGTGTTCTCAGCCCCGCCTTCCTCGCCCTGTTCGAGGGGATGGCGAATGGCCGGGTGCTGACGGAGGACATCTTCCTCTGCACCGTCTTTGCGGGCCTCGGCATCGGCGTGGCGCTGGGCATCGTCATCCGCTCCGGCGCATCCACCGGCGGCCTCGACATCCCGCCGCTGGTGCTCAACAAGTGGTTCAAGCTGCCGGTGTCGGCCACCATGCTGGCCTTCGACATCATGGTCCTGCTGATGCAGGCTGTGTTCAGCCCGATGCCGCAGGTGCTGTACGGCATTGTGATGGTGCTCATCCACACCGTCGTCATGGATAAGATGCTGATGATGGGTGCCAGCCGCACCGAGGTGAAGATCATCAGCAGCCAGTCCGACGCCATCTGTGCCGCCATCCTCGAGCAGCTGGACCGGGGCGTGACCATCCTCCACGGCGAGGGCGGCTACACCCACGAGTCCAGCGCCGTGCTGCTGAGCATCGTGTCCAACCGGGAACTGCCCCGGCTGGAAAAGCTGGCTCACAGCATCGACCCCACCTGCTTCCTCATCGTGAGCCATGTCACCGAGGTCAGCGGCCGGGGCTTCTCGATGGATAAGGATTATTTGTAAACCAAAGGGGAATGCCGAACGGCATTCCCCTTTGGTTTACAGTAATGGTGCAATAACTTTCAGTAAGATCCCTGCCAGATGGAGCAGCACGTTGCCCTCCCAGATGCTCTCCCGGGTGGGCTCGACGTCGCGGCAGATTTCCAGCGTCTTCTGGAAATCCTTCTCGATGGCGGGGATGCAGGCGGTATCCTTCATCCAGACCGCATTCTCGAAGTGGTGGTAGAGGCTGCGGTAGTCGAGGTTTATGGTACCCACCACGGCCTCGCTGTCGTCTACCACAAAGACCTTCGCGTGGACGAAGCCGGGCAGCCACTCGCTGATCTTCACGCCCGAGTCCAGCAGAGACTTGTAGTGCGTCTTCGCCAGCGCATAGGCGAACTTCTTATCCGGCACATGGGGCAGGATGAGGTGGACGTCCACGCCCCGCTCTGCCGCGAACTTGAGGGCCGTTTCCAGCTCACCGTCGAGGATGAGGTAGGGCGTCATGATGTGGATGTAGCGCTTGGCGCGGTTGAGCAGGTCGATATAGACCATCTCTCCCACCCGCTCACCGTCCAGCGGGCAGTCGCCGTAAGGGGCCGCGAACCCCTTCGCCGGGACGGAGTGGGGCGGCACGGAGAGGAACTTCTCGAACTCCGGCTCCCGGAGGATGCTCCACATCTCGAGGAAGAGGATGGTCAGCGGTCGGACAGCCTCGCCTTCCAGCATGACGGCGGCGTCCTTCCAGCGGCCATACTTCTCGATGTGGTTGATGTACTCGTCGGCGAGGTTCACGCCGCCGGTAAAACCCACCTTGCCGTCAATGACGAGAATTTTCCGGTGGTCGCGGTAATTATAATGGGTCGAGACAAAGGGCTGCACCGGCGAGAACACCTGGCACTGGATGCCCAGCTTTTCGAGGCGGCTGGGGTAATCCCGGGGCAGGGTGGCGAACTCACAGGTGCCGTCGTACATCACCCGGACGTCCACGCCCTCAGCGGCCTTGCGGGCCAGCACCTCGAGAATTTTGCCCCACATGAGGCCCTCGTCAATGATGAAGTACTCGAGGAAGATATACTTCTCGGCCTTTTCCAGTTGGCGAAGCAGCTCTTCGAACTTGGCTTCGCCGCCGGGGAAGTAGGTAACTTCCGTGTTCCGATAGACCGAGAAGCCGCCGCCCTTTCCGTGGAGATACCGCGCCAGCGAGGCCGCGCCGGGGTCGGCTTCGGCCAGCTCCTGGGCCGCGGCCAGCGGCTGGGGCTGTAAGCTCCGGGCTTCCTCAGTGAGGTGGGTCACCCGCTTTTTCAGGGCGTTGTGGCCGATGTTGCTCTTAACGTAGAAAAACAGCGGTACGCCCACGACCGGCAGGATGGCGATGGTGACCATCCATGTGATCTTAGCGCTGTTGTCCATCTCGCTGTTAAGGATGTAGACCACCATGAAGGCCGACATGGCCACACTGCCGCCGAAGTAATGGGGCAGCAGTCCGCCGAACCATCGGAACACGCTCCACAGCACACCAACCTGCAGCAGCATGAGCAGCAGCACCAGCCCGAAGCGCTGAAGATCGCGTGGACGATGCCTTTCTGGCCCTTTTTCAGGAGCCGGAGGCCGCCGTCCTCGAACTGCTGCATCCTGTCTTTCATGTTCTGCTGAAATTCTTCTTTTTTCATACTTCTCCTTTCGGGCGGAGGGTGACGGCGAACAGCCCCTGGGCCGCGTGGCAGTCCTCCACCAGCTGTTTCGGCTGCGGGCAGACGCCGTGGTCATGCCACGGGTCGTTGAACCAGTAGTTTTCGTCATCGTAGCCCACCAGCAGCAGGCAGTGCTCGTTGCACTTCCACGCAAAGTCGGTGCCATCGGCCAGCAGCCAGTGGTCGCGCTTTTCCGGCACGGGCTGGAAATCCAGCGTCGCCCAGAACACCACCGGCATCCCGGCGTCGATATAAGAGCAAAGCTCTGCCGCCGTCTTGCCGCTCTCGTCCACGACTTCGAACTTGTCGCTGCGCCCTCGTGCTCCAGAGCGCTGTTCAGGGCCTTGACGATACAGGGCGAATAGCAGCCGTAGCCGGTGTGGTCGTGGGGTCGCCGGGGTAGACCTGCCACGGGTCGGGGCCGTAGAGTTTTCCGTCCTGCTCCCAGTAAGGAGCGTGGGGCAGGTCGCGGGCGATGAAGGTATCCGGGTCGATGTCGATGCCCACGGCCTGGAGCAGCATGACGCTGCTGATGCTCTCGCAGCCGTTGACCCAGCGCTCAGTCTGGTCGATGTACGGGGCAGGAACGATTTTTTTCATCAAAATGCCTCCCAGCAGAGATTCGGCCCTGTCAAAACAGAGCGAAGTGTGTTATTATGTAGGATAAGAATATTATACCCTACTCTGGGGATTTTTTCTACAACAATCGGCACGCGGAGGTTTTTGGAACATGAACAATCTGATCATCGGCATCGCAGGCGGCTCCGGCAGCGGCAAGACCACACTGGCCTGTCGGCTCAAGGCGCTTTTCGGGGAGGACGAGGTGCGCCTCATCTCCCACGACAGCTACTACAAGCGCCACGACGAGCTGCCCTTTGAAGAGCGCTGCAAGCTGAACTATGACCACCCGGACGCCTTCGACAACGCCCTGCTCATCTACCACTTACAGGAGCTGAAGGCTGGCCGCGCCATCGACTGCCCGGTGTACGACTACGCCGACCTCAACCGCAGCAACGAGGTGCAGCACATCGAACCGGCCCCCGTCCTCATCGTGGAAGGCATCCTCCCCTTCGTGGAGCCGGAGCTGTGTGCCATGTTCGACTACAAAATTTTCGTGGACACTGATGCCGATGAGCGCATCCTGCGCCGTCTGGTGCGGGACGTCAAAGAGCGCGGCCGCTCCCTCGACAGCGTCATCAACCAGTACCTCACCACCGTCAAGCCCATGCATGAGGCTTTCGTTGAGCCCAGCAAGCGGAACGCTGACATCATCGTCCCCAACGGCGGCGAGAACACCACCGCCATCGAGATGCTGGCCCACCACATCCGCAGCCTCATCGAGAAGGCAAATATGCTCTAAAAGCTTCTGATACAGCAAAAACCGGAGTCCCCGCGGGGGCTCCGGTTTTTGCTTTTGTTTCAGCTGTTAATCCTTGATGGAAGTGCGCACCAGCGCGCGCTTGAGGCGGGCCTGTGCCATCTCGTACTCGCGGCGGTCGAGGTCTTTGCGGGCCAGGAGCTCTTCGGCGCGCTTTTTTGCGGCCTCGGCGCGGGTGTGGTCGATCTGCTCAGCCCACTCCCATGTGGTGGCTACCAGACGCACCTCACCGTCCAGCACGGTGAGCATCCCGCCCATGCAGGCGGCACGGCGGCGGCTGCCCTCGGCATCAACGATGTGGGCCTCGCCCATGCCCAGCGCGGTGCAGTAGTCGCCGTGCTTGGCCAGAATGGCAAGGTCACCGTCGATGGCGCGGCAGACCACACGCTCGGCCTGCCCCTCAAAGGCGCAGCCGTCCGGTGTGACCACCGTCAGATGAAAGGTCGTCATGGTTTACCCCTTCTTCGCCTTAGCGAACACATCGTCGATGGTGCCTGCGAACAGGAAGGCGCTCTCGGGCAGGTCGTCGCACTCGCCGTTCAGGATCATGCGGAAGCCGCGCAGCGTCTCTTTCAGCGGGACGTACTGGCCGGGCATACCGGTGAACTGCTCTGCAACGTGGAAGCTCTGGCTCAGGAGCGCTGCACCTTGCGGGCGCGGCTGACCGTGCGCTTGTCATCCTCGCTCAGTTCGTCCATGCCCATGATGGCGATGATGTCCTGCAGCTCCTTGTAGCGCTGCAGCACCTTCTGGACGGCACGGGCGATCTCATAATGCTCCTGACCCACGACCTCCGGGCTGAGGATACGGCTGGTGGAGTCCAGCGGGTCCACAGCGGGGTAGATGCCCTGAGAGGCGATGTCACGGCTCAGAACCGTGGTAGCGTCCAGATGGGTGAACGTCGTTGCAGGGGCGGGGTCGGTCAGGTCGTCGGCGGGGACGTAGACAGCCTGCACCGAGGTGATGGAGCCCTTGCGGGTGGAGGTGATGCGCTCCTGCAGAGCGCCCATCTCGGTAGCCAGCGTAGGCTGGTAGCCGACGGCGGAGGGCATACGGCCCAGCAGAGCCGACACTTCAGAGCCTGCCTGAGTGAAGCGGAAGATGTTGTCGATGAAGAGCAGCACGTCCTGATTCTTGACGTCGCGGAAATACTCCGCCATGGTCAGGCCGGACAGTGCCACGCGCATACGGGCTCCTGGGGGCTCGTTCATCTGGCCGTAGACCAGCGCCGTCTTGTTGATGACGCCGCTCTCGGTCATTTCGCCGTAAAGGTCGTTGCCCTCACGGGTGCGCTCGCCGACACCGGTGAACACCGAGTAGCCGTTGTGCTCGGTGGCGATGTTGTAGATCAGCTCCTGGATCAGGACGGTCTTGCCGACACCGGCGCCGCCGAACAGGCCGATCTTGCCGCCCTTGGCGTAGGGGCAGATGAGGTCAACGACCTTGATGCCGGTCTCCAGAATTTCGGTGGTGGACTGCTGCTCCTCATAGCTGGGAGCGGGGCGGTGGATGGGCCAGTAGGCCTCCGGGGCCGGGGCGGGCTTTATTGTCCACCGGCTCACCCAGCAGGTTGAACACGCGGCCCAGGCACTGGTCGCCGACGGGGGACCTTGATGGACTCGCCGGTGTCCACGGCCTCGGTGCCGCGCACCAGGCCGTCGGTGCTGCTCATGGCGATGCAGCGGGCGACGTTGTCACCGGTCAGCTGCGCCACCTCGACCACCAGCTTCTGGCCGTGGTTGTCGATCTCGATGGCGTTGAGCAGGTCCGGCAGCTCTCCATCCTTGAACTGGATGTCCAGCACCGGGCCGATGACTTGGATCACCTTGCCGATGTGTTTTTCGGACATAGGCTACAACTCCTTCTCTTAAACCTCTCCGTCATCGCTGCGCGATGCCACCTCCCCTACCGAGGGGAGGCCTTGGCATTCCGCAAAGCTTCATCTCTTCGCCAGAGGCTCCCCTATTAGGGGAGCTGTCGAGCGATAGCGAGACTGAGAGGTTGGTTCATTTTTTAATTTTCCGCACCAGCCACGATCTCGGTGATCTCCTGCGTGATGGCGGCCTGACGGGCGCGGTTGTAATACAGATTCAGATGCTCTATCATCTCGCCGGCATTCTTGGTGGCGGCATCCATGGCGGTGCGGCGGGCGGCCAGCTCACTGGCCACGCTCTCGCACACGGCGCCGTAGAGGACACCCGCCACATACTCGGGGATGATAGCGCCGAACACTTCCTCGCAGCTGGGTTTGTACAGGATCTGGCTCCGACGGGCCTCAGCCTTCTGGGCCTCGGTGGGCTCGATGGTCAGGGGCAGCACCTCGAGGGTGGTGGCCGTCTGGGTCATCATGGAGTCAAAGCGGGTGTAGCAGAGCTTCACCGCGTCGTACTCGCCCTTGAGGAAGCCTTCCGTTATCTGGTGGGACAGGGTGAAGCACTCGCTCACCGACACATCCGCCGCCATCAGCACCTCGGGGGTGAAGAGGCCGGCCCCGTGGTGGGCGAAATACTCTGCGGAGCGCTTGCCGATGGGCAGCACGGTGACGGGGCCTTCGGCGGCGTCGGCCTGCTTGAACACATTGGCGTTATAGCCGCCGGCCAGACCGCGGTCGCCCGCGATGACCACCAGCAGGGTCCGCTTGATGTCGTCCCGGCGCAGATAGGGATTGCGGGCGCGGGGGTCTGCCGCCGCTATCTTGGTCAGCGATTCGTACAGCGTCTCAAAGTAGGGGCGGCTGTGCTCCACCCGCTCCTTGGCACGGCGCATTTTGGAGGAAGCCACCAGCTCCATAGCCTTGGTGATCTGCATGGTACTCTCTACGCTTTTGATGCGCAGCTTGATGTCCTTCATGGAACCTGCCATGCGTTACGCCTCCTTCCTGTCAGTGTGCCTTGATAAAGTTCTCGGTGTAAGCGGACAGCACACCCTTCAGAGCTTCCTCGGCGTCCTTTTCCAGCTTGCCGGTGGTGCGGATGGTCTCCATCACGGAGGCACCGGCTGCGTCGGTATCGAGATACTCGTACAGGCCCTTCTCGTACTCGGCCACGGCAGGCACCTTGATGTTCACGAGGTAGTCGTGGATGGTCGCGTAGAGGATGGCCACCTGCTTTTCGACCGCAACGGGAGCGGAGCGGTTCTGCTTGAGCACCTCAACGATGCGCTCGCCCTGTGCCAGACGGGCCTTGGTGTCGGCGTCCAGGTCGGAGCCGAACTGTGCGAAGGACTGCAGCTCACGGTACTGAGAATAGATCAGCTTCAAAGTACCGGCGACCTTCTTCATGGCCTTGATCTGGGCGTTGCCGCCGACACGGGAGACCGAGATGCCGGGGTTGACGGCCGGCATGACGCCCGAGTGGAACAGCTCCGTCTCAAGGAAGATCTGGCCGTCGGTGATGGAGATGACGTTCGTGGGGATGTAGGCGGACACATCGCCCGCCTGCGTCTCGATGATGGGCAGTGCCGTCAGGCTGCCGCCGCCCAGCTCGTCGGAGAGCTTGGCCGCGCGTTCCAGCAGACGGGAGTGCAGGTAGAAGACGTCGCCGGGGTAAGCCTCACGTCCCGGGGGACGGCGGATCAGCAGCGACAGGGCGCGGTAAGCGACAGCGTGCTTGGACAGGTCGTCGTAGATGATCAGGACGTGTTTGCCCTTGTGCATGAAGTATTCGCCCATGGCACAGCCGGAGTAGGGAGCGATATACTGCAGGGGCGACAGCTCGGATGCCGTTGCCGACACCACGATGGTGTAGCTCATGGCACCGGCCTCGGTGAGGCTCTGCACGAGGTTTGCCACGGTAGAGCGCTTCTGGCCGATGGCGACGTAGATGCAGATGACGTCCTTGCCCTTCTGGTTGATGATGGTATCGGACGCGATGGTGGTCTTGCCGGTCTGGCGGTCGCCGATGATGAGCTCACGCTGGCCGCGGCCGATGGGGATCATGGAGTCGATGGCCTTGATGCCGGTCTGCAGCGGCTCCTTGACGGGCTGGCGCTCGATGATGCCGGGAGCAGGGCTCTCGATGGGGCGGAACTCCGTCGTCTCGATGGGGCCTGCGCCGTCGATGGGCTGGCCCAGTGCGTTGACGACACGGCCGATCAGTGCCTCGCCCACAGGGACGGACACGACCTTGCCGGTGCGCTTGACGGTGCTGCCCTCTTTGATGCCGACGTCGGAGCCCAGCAGAACGATGGAGACGGTGTTCTCCTCGAGGTTCTGGGCCATGCCGTATTCGCCGTTCTCAAACTGGAGCAGCTCGCCTGCCATGCACTTTTCCAGACCGCTAGCACGGGCGATGCCGTCGCCCACCAGAATGACCGTGCCGACCTCGCTCTGCTCGATGACATTTTCGTAATGCTTGATCTGAGCACGGATGATCTTGGAGATCTCTTCAGGTTTCAGTTGCATTGTTGTGTCTTCACCACTCAATTCTTTGTAAACTTTCGGGTGGATAGCCCTCTCAGTCAAAGCCTGATGGCTTTGCCAGCTCTCCCGTGGGGAGAGCCCTTGGCAGGCCGGTCTTGCCGCATCTCATCGCCTTACGGCTCTGAGAGCTGCCGGGCCTTGCGTTGGCCGGAGGGCTTCGTATGATTTACAGCGTTGCTGCTGCGATGCTGCTGCGCAGGCCGGCGAGGCGGCTGCGGACGGTGCCGTCCAGCTCGGTGCCTTCGATGTCCAGCCGGATGCCGCCCAGCACAGCAGGCTCGACCTTCGTTTTGAGGTCGATGTGCCTGCCGGTGACTTTTTCCAGCTTTTCGTGCAGGCGCCCGGTCTGCTCTGCCGTGAGAGGCACAGCAGAAACAGCGGTAGCCTCCAGAATGCCATGAGCCTCATTGTAGCGCAGACGGTAAGCCCGGGCGCAGCCCGGCAGCTCCCGCAGCGCGCCCTTTTCGCACAGCAGCTTCATAAAGTTGAGCACATAGAGGTGGACCTGCCCGCGGAAGGCTTCGTCCAACAGCGCACAGCGCTCTTTCTTGGGGATGCTGGGGATACTGAGCAGATGCAGATACTCGGCGTCCCCGTTCAGCAGAGCCGTCACGCCATCCAGTTCGCCCAGAATGCGCTCGTCCAGCCCTTCCTCCGCGGCCAGGTCGTACAGCTTCCGCCGTACATCCTTGCAGTCTCGGTCATGATGCTTCACCCACGTTTTTGATAAATTCGTCGATCAGGTCCTGATGGTCAGCCTCTTTGATCTCGCGCTCGACCACCTTGGAGGCGATCTCCATCGCCATACCGCCGATCTCGTCCTTGACCTCGTTGACCGCCTTCTTGCGCTCCTGCGCAATGTCGGCCTCGGCCTTCTGCTTGAGGGCAGCGGCCTGTGCGCGGGCCTCGCCCAGCAGCTCTTCGCTGCGGGCGGCAGCCGTCTTCTGGGCGGCGGCCACGATCTGGTTGGCCTCGGTGCGGGCATTCTGCAGGTTCTGCTCGTACTCCGCCTTCATGGCCTCAGCCTCGGTGCGCAGCTTTTCGGCGTCCGCGATCTGGCTGTCCGCCTTGGCCTTGCGCTCGGCGATGACTTTTTTGACCGGGTTCAGCAGCAGCTTTTTGAAGATCACCAGCTGGATCATCAGGTTGCAGATCTGGGCCAGAAACGTCCAGCCATCCAGCGTGATCAATGCCTGATAAAGTTGCATAAGCGTCTCCCCTTTCTCTTGAAATCAAGCTCTGAAAGGAGCGCTTACTGCAGGTAGTTCATGAACATGCCGGGTGCGAGGAAGATGAGCAGCAGGCCGGTGACGAAGCCGTAGATACCGGTGGTCTCAGACAGTGCGACGCCGAGGATGAGGGTGCTGGTCACGTCGCTCTTGCACTCGGGCTGACGACCGACAGCCTCACAGGCAGCAGCGGCAGCGTTGCCTTCGCCGATACCAGGGCCGATACCTGCGATCAGTGCGCAGCCTGCGCCGATGCCGCAGCCAGCCAGAGCGATACCACGAGCAAGGAATTGAAAGTCAGTCATAGTTTGTGTCCTCCTGAAAATGTTTGTTTTTGGGGGATGCCGGGGCGGGAGGCTTACTCCTCACCGGCAGCACGTTTGATGAAGATGGTGGTCAGGGTACAGAAGATGAACGCCTGAATGCAGCCGCCGAACCAGTCGAAATAGAGGCCCGTGAAGGCCGGGATGCCGATCTGGAACAGCTGGAGCTGGCTCAGGAAGCCGGGCAGCCAGCCAAAATGACGTGGCTCAGGCTCGCCAGCGCCCAGTACAGCAGGGTGGAGATAACGGTACCGGACAGGATGTTGCCGAAGTGACGGAAGGCCATGCTGACAGGGGTGGACACCTCCGACAGCACATTGATGGGCGCCATCAGGAAGATGGGGTCCAGCAGGCCCTTCAGATAGGCGAGGATGCCGTTGGTCTTTATCTTGTAGTACATGATGATGATGAACACCACGATGGCCCAGGCCGCCTCGGTGTTCAGGTCTGCCGTGGGGCTCCACAGGCCCACCACACTGATCAGGTTGCAGCCGATGCTGAGTGCGAAGATCGCACCCACCAGCGGGATGAACTGATCGAAGTGCCAGCCCATGTTGTCGTGGACGAACTGGTCCAGCCGTTCCACGATGAACTCGGCGGCGGCCTGCCGTTTGGAGACGTTTTCCAGTTTGAGGTCACGCCCCAGCCAGAAGGCCAGAGCCGAGAGCAGCGCCATGACGATCCATGTGCTCACAAGAGTCTGGGTGATCTTGAAGTCGCCCAGCACAGGGATATTGGTATGGATGGTATACAGGATCTTTGCGCCGTTCAGTTCCATTTGTTACGTTTCACCCCCTTTTTCATCGGGTGCGGACTGCTGCGCGTCGACAGGTTCGGGGGCGTCCTCCACCGAGACGTCCACCGGCTCTGCCTTCGGCGTGAGCGGTTTGTACTTGCCCGTTATTTGCAGGTAATAAATGGTGACACGGGGGAAAAACAGCGGCAGCACACTGGCAAAGGGCTGGAAGCAGGGGGCCGCGACGGCCACCACCACCCACAGCGCCTGCAGCAGCATCCGGCTGTTGTAGGAAAGCTGTAATGTTGCCTTGCGGCGCTTCTCGTCCGGCTCGTCGATGATTTTTTGGACCACGAAGCAGATGCCCGCAAAGTTGCCGATGGCGACGGCTGCGCCCACGAGGCTGCCGAGGACGACCGTATAGTCGAACTTCACCCAGCCCACCAGATGCAGCGCCGCGAAAAGCACCCACATGATCGCGGTGCAGAATGCCGTGCCGCCCGCGATGCGGAGCAGCTCCTTTTTGGATTCCGGCTGTAATTTCATAGGTGTAACTCTCCCTTATCTCATAAATGCGAGTTAAAGCCTGTCCGGCGGGGCTTGTCCTTTTTGGAGCGGTCGAGCCGCTCTTTGACAAAGACCCAGAAGTTCTGCGCCCCGGCGGCAAGCCCCAGCAGCACAGCGGGCAGGTACACCCACATGGGCCCAGCCCCAATGGCTGACGGCCCACCAGCAGCCGCCCAGACACATCACCAGCGGCAGCAGCATATTCAGCCCCAGCTGGGTCAGCCAGACCAGATCTTCCAGTGCCTTGTACCAGCCCTTCACGGTCCGGCTCCCCTCCCTCTGTGTGCGCTCCGGGCCGCTCTGTCTTTTTTGCCCGATCTGCACGTTAAACTTTGAACAAAGGCTCTTTACTCTCCATTATACTCAAAACGGCTGTAAAATTCAATCAATTTTCCACTGCTTTTTAGCAAAATTCTATAAACGCAGAGAAGTTCGTCGTTTCTAACCAAAAGTTTTTCGGTTCAACCGCTCATCTTCTCCGTGTCATTTATCATTCTTCCCCGTTTGAGAAAGAAAAAGCGTTTCCTTTTGGGACGATTTTGCTGAAAGGCACAAAAAGCCCCGGCGGGCAAACTCCCCCAGTCTGCTTCGCAGCCAGCCCCCTCGGAGAGGGGGGCCTTGAAGCCTCCCTCCTAGAGGGAGGTGGCATCGCGCAGCGATGACGGAGGGAGTTCCCCCACGCAAAAAGCCCCGCCGGGCTCGTGCGACCGAACCCGGCGGGGTGAAAAAGAATTTTAATTTTTCGGCTTACCAGAGGTTTGCAGTCTCATTGTAGAGGCCCTCATAGCTCTTGGCAGAGACATCCCAGCTGAAGTCGCACTCCATATCGTACCTGATCAGGTTGTTCCAGTCTTCCTTGCTGTAGTAGCGGTCCTGTGCGCGGCAGCAGGCGTCGTACAGCTCGTGGGCGCTGTAGCCCGCGAAGGTGAAGCCATTGCCCTCGCCGAGGGTGCAGTCGTGGATGGAGTCGCGCAGACCACCGGTCTCGCGGATGATGGGAGGCGTGCCGTAACGGCAGGCGACCATCTGGGCCAGACCGCAGGGCTCGCTCTTGGACGGCATGATGAAGGCATCTGCGCCGGCATAGATCTCCTGCGACAGGGCAGGCTCGAAGCCGATGTAGGTGCCTACACGGCCCGGATGACGGCCGCACAGGTCGGAGAAGAAGTTCTCGTACTGGCTCTCGCCGCTGCCCAGGATGACCAGCTCGATGCCGCGGTCCACGAGGCCGTCGGCCACGCTCTGCACGAGATCGAAGCCCTTCATGCCGACCATGCGGCTGACCATTGCAAAGACGGGGCTGCCGTCCTTGTTGAGGCCGAACCTATCCTGCAGAGCCTCCTTGCACTTTGCCTTGCCCTCTTCGAAGTTGTTGACATCGTAGTTGAAGGCGATGTGGGGGTCGGTGGCAGGGTTGTTGGCCTCCATGTCGATACCGTTCAGGATGCCGCAGAGCTTGTACTGCTTCTCGCGCAGCAGAGCGTCCAGACCGTAGCTGAACCACGGGTCGAGGATCTCCTGTGCATAGGTGGGGCTGACGGTGGTGATCTTGTCTGCCGTCTCGATGGCGCCCTTCATGAAGTTGGCGCAGCCATCGTACTCCACGATATGCTGGTCGCGGCGGCCGATGCCGCAGGTATCTTCCAGAATATCGGTGCCGTACTTGCCCTGATAGGCAATGTTGTGGATGGTGAAGATGGTCTTGATGCGGTTGAACTTGTCCAGATGACGATAGTACAGGTTCAGGTACACCGGCACCAGAGCGGTCTGCCAGTCGTTGCAGTTGATGATGTCGGGGGTAAAGTCGATGTAGAACAGGGTCTCCAGCACTGCGCGGGAGAAGAAGGCGAAGCGCTCGCCGTCGTCGTAGAAGCCGTAGAGGCCGCGGCGCTTGAAGTAATACTCGTTGTCAAGGAAGTAGTAGGTCACGCCATCGACCTCAGCCTTGAACAGGCCGCAGTACTGGCTGCGCCAGCCCACGGGCACGCTGAAGTTGGTGACATAGGTCAGCGTATCCTTGAATTTCAGGTCGCCGTACAGCGGCATAACGACGCGGGCGTCGATGCCGTCGCGGACCAGCGCCTTGGGCAGAGCGCCCGCAACATCGGCCAGGCCGCCGGACTTGGCAAAGGGTGCAGCCTCGCTGGCTGCGTACAGGATTTTCATAAGCACCTCCGTGCGAGTTTCACAAAATGAGGGCGAGGGAAAGTCTGGCTCTCCCCCGCCCTCTCATCAAAGTCGTCTCCGGGGAGAGGGAGTTCGACCTCTATGAGCGTTATGTCTCCCCTGTGTCAGCGTTTTGCTGGCGGGGTATTTTATACGCTGTGGCCCTTGGCGACGAACACCGGGAAGGTGTCGGTGCCGGTCAGCTTCTTGTCCTCGGTGATGTGGACGTTCTTGTCGGTGACGACGTACTCCACATTGCAGTTCGGCTCAACAACGGTATCCTGCATCAGGACGCAGTTCTTGAC
>ENA-OQAY01000180-OQAY01000180.1-human-gut-metagenome-genome-assembly--contig:-NODE-180-length-17619-cov-1.018923_pt1 | contig 17619 bp, 17 predicted proteins | sample MGYA00242740_ERZ504537 | MGnify/ENA primary metagenome ERZ504537 (study PRJEB26092, sample SAMD00036272) | human gut metagenome | host: Homo sapiens | study: EMG produced TPA metagenomics assembly of... | reverse complement strand
ATTTTTATTTATGAGCATTTTCCATAACCTGTTATAACTTACGCCCATAAACGCCTCCATATTTTTCATCTAAACATATTTTGATTATATCACGATTTCGTTAGGTTAAATACCTGTAATTTTTGATATCTTCTGCAAAACGGAAAAGAGGCTGTCCTGACACAAGACAACCTCTCCAACCATTTACTTCGGATTAGTCAAATGGAAGCTCACCATCTGGTACTTCCATGAATCCGTCTTTATCTGTTTTCTCTGTTCTTGACAAATTCGCTTCGGCACCGCTGTCCTTGTTCTGAGCAAATTCATGTTCTTCCACAACCACATCTGTGGTATAAATTGTCTTCCCGTCTTTGTCCTTATAACTGCCAGTACTGATACGACCGCCAATCACAATCCTCATTCCCTTATGAAGATATTTCTGTGACAAATTCTGCACTCTTTCCGAATATGACACAAGAAATAAAATCTGCTTCCTGCTCACCGTCACGTTTATACCTTCTGTTTACCGCAAGTGTATATCTTGCTACTGCCATATCATTATCTTTCCCGGCATATTTAATCTCCGGGTTCTTTGTCAGTCTTCCCATTAAAACCACTTTATTCATAATCGTTACCGTCCTTTCCGGGCATTTCACCCTGTAAACATTGTTATCAGTTTCATTTTTCATCAGCGGTCTGGTGTGCGTTTCCCCTGTCACCTGCAGCCGTCTCAGACTGCCTCTGCCTGCATCAGCAGGACACTGACCATAAGGCTCCGGTCAGCCGCCCATCATCGCAAGTGTCATTATGATTCCGCTTGCTTCCAGAAAAAGAAAGGTCATGGCAGAACTCCTGGTAGGCTTCCAGAGTGCACTTATCAATTGTCAAGGTTCAGCGAAGGAACATTCCAAAACGTCCTCTAATTACTAAAGTCAAATGACTTGACATGATGCAAAAGAATCGTAATATTTTTTTGCATTTTTATCATTTTTTCTTTTAATTTCATTAGTCCCTTCACATACTCTGTACTGGGACGAACAAAAACGGACATGATTTTGAAGAATTTTTTGAAAAAATAATTGTTCCTCTACCTATAAAGCGTTGGAAACAGTTATTTACCAACCCTCTTTTGCAAGTTTTTTTCGCAGAAATGAAATATTCCCTCACTAATTGCAAGTTTCAGAGGGCGTTTGGACGGTACTTTCGCAGAAAAATTTATTTTTTCTACTAATCACACACGGGAAAGCAGAGAATGTCAGATGATTTTGAAAAAATCAAAAAAGAAGCATCAACCACTATTGCAGCCAATGCTTCTTTAAATTACTTTCTTACTTACGAAAGAGATTTCAATATGACTTTTATTACTTTCCTTAATTTCAATCCATCTTTCAGTCCCAGACGATAAAAAAATTCTTCTGTATCTGCTCCACTGCTGAATATTGCATCACAGTATTTTGTAATTGCCTCTTCTTGTTCTGGTGATAATGAAGCAATTACCTTTTCATATTCCTCTTCAACTTTATCTGGCTCTGCCACAGACTGCTGTTTTATTTTCCATTCTGCGTACTCTTTCCCCATATGCTCCGTTATTGTTAGATTGATAAATTCTTCAATCTCCTCTGTCAATTTCATAGATTTACACCTGCCCTTTCCATGTTATCTCACTGTTTCAGATAACTCCGGTAACTATCTAGAACTGAATCGGTAACACCACTTTTATATGTTTTACGAATATCAACAATCTGTTCATCTTTCAGCAATTTCAACCAATCCAGTAAATCTTTTCTGCTGTTTACAAAATTGCAACATCTTCCATCTGCATATTCAATCCTGTATCTCATACGCTCCTCCTATACATATACCAATTCACTCAATACAATTTCCTGCACACGATTCCTGATGTTGTTACACTGTCGCACCCATTCCATAGGATTCTGACTCTTCAGTTCCTCGGTAACTCCATCCGCAATTCTCATTTGTGCTTCAATCAGCTCATACCGTTCCTGTGCCTGTTCGTTAAGATCTGCCAGATAGCGATCCAGTTTTCCGGTCAACAAAAGATAAGAATACATCCCTGATTTATGTTTTTTCAGATATTGTTTCCGAAGTATTCCCCGGTAACCAATCGGTCGGTTTTCCTCCGGCAAGGCTAACATCGGCATGTAATAATCTCCCACCAGCACATAATCCAATCCATTGTTATCATCATGTATTATTTTTCTCTGTTCACTCATGTTCTTCTCCTCTATCAAATCTTCCTCTGCTCTCGCAGATACGCTTCAAATATACTTCTACGAATCAGTACTTTCTTCCCAATCTTATATACTGCTCCGGCTTCATGTGCCATACGAACTACGGGCTTGATTCCGAGTCTGTAATATTCACATGCCATATTGTAGGTCACGTAGTCATGGCTCATAAATTCCAGATCTTCATCGTCAATCTCATCTGAAAACATCCATACATTACCGCTCATCCATCATTTCCTCCCTGCCTTTTCCTGTCGCCGGTTCATGGAATCGTTCCAGATAAGTATCAAAAAATATCCTTGTTAATCAGTACCGTTCCATCTATTCTGTAAATCGCACCTGCATCACTTGCAAGTTCCAAAAGTTTCTTATGGGAGATACTGTAAATGATTTCTGCCTGTTGATAGCGCAGATACTGTCGGCGTAATTTTCTAGCTACTCTGGTACTTCTTTCATACTTGTAATTGGTTTATAACTTTTACCCATGATGTTTTCCTCCAAAATTAGATTTACTGTTTTACAGAAGCTGACCGCTGGGATGTGACTTTCCAAGGACGAAAAAAAGCACCTCTTAGATTAACTCTAAGAAGTGCTCTTACTTCATTGCCCAAACCTGTGCCCTTTCACCTGAAATTCGTCATGCTTCATAACGATTCATCATTCTCCCAAATTTTGTTGTCAAATTGTTGTCAAATGCGGTCTGACATCATGGTTTTAGACATTTTATATTTAATTTTAGTACAGCTTTGCACCAGCCGGGATGTGGTTATCAACCATCAGAAGATGAAGTTTTTCTTCTCCTTCTTCCTCATGGATTGCACTAAGCAGCATACCACAGGATTCAATTCCCATCATAGCTCTTGGCGGAAGGTTTGTGATGGCGATCAGTGTCTTGCCTACCAGTTCTTCCGGCTCATAGAATGCATGGATTCCGCTTAATATTGTGCGGTCTGTACCTGTTCCGTCATCCAGAGTAAACTGTAACAGTTTCTTGGATTTCTTAACAGCTTCACACGCTTTTACCTTTACAGCTCTGAAATCAGACTTGCTGAAGGTATCAAAATCAACCTGCTCTTCAAATAACGGCTCGATTGTTACTTTAGAGAAATCAATCTTATCATTCGGGGTAAAGAAGCCATTGTTATCATCGGACGGTGCTGTTTCTTCCTGTGCGGAAACCGGCTGTGCAGATGCTGTCACGCCAGCCTGTGCTGCATTGTTTGCTTCATTTTTTGCAGCGCCCTGGGACTTCATTGTCGGGAACAGCAGTACGTCACGGATTGCCTGGCTGTCTGTAAGCAGCATAACCAGACGGTCGATTCCGTATCCGATACCACCTGTAGGCGGCATACCGATCTCCAGTGCATTCAGGAAGTCTTCATCTGTGTGGTTTGCTTCCTCATCTCCTGCGTCAGCAAGAGCATCCTGTGCTTTGAAACGCTCTCTCTGGTCAATCGGGTCATTGAGCTCGGAATATGCGTTACACATTTCCCATGTATTAATGAACAGCTCGAAACGCTCTACCTTATTCGGATCAGAAGGTTTCTTCTTTGTCAGCGGAGAAATCTCGATCGGATGATCCATGATAAATGTTGGCTGAATCAGTTCTTTTTCACAGTATTCCTCGAAGAACAGGTTGATGATATCACCCTTCTTATGACGTTCTTCATATTCAATATGATGCTCATCTGCAAGCTTCTTAGCTGCTTCATCATCTGCAACTTCATCAAAGTCAATTCCTGCATATTTCTTGATCGCATCATTCATGGTCAGACGTTCAAAAGGTTTGCTGAGATCGATCTCGATACCATTGTAGGAAATCTTCGCAGAACCACAAACCTTCTCTGCCAAATAACGGAACATAGACTCAGTCAGTTCCATCATGCCTTCATAATCTGTATATGCCTGATAAAGCTCCATCAGAGTAAACTCCGGATTATGACGGGTATCTACACCTTCATTACGGAATACACGTCCGATCTCATAAACTCTCTCAAGACCACCAACGATCAGTCTCTTCAGATAAAGTTCAAGAGAAATACGAAGCTTAACATCTTCGTTCAGTGCATTATAATGAGTTTCAAACGGTCTTGCTGCAGCACCGCCTGCATTTGCAACCAGCATCGGAGTTTCCACTTCCATGAAGTCACGGTCTGCAAGGAAGTTACGGATTTCTTTCAGAATCTGGGAACGTTTGATAAATACGTTCTTGCTGTCCTGATTCATGATAAGGTCTACATATCTCTGACGATAACGCATATCTGTATCTGTCAGTCCATGGAATTTCTCAGGAAGAATCTGTAAGCTCTTGGAAAGAAGAGTCATGCTTTCTGCATGGATAGAAATCTCACCTGTTCTTGTTCTGAATGCAAAACCTTCCAGTCCGAAGATATCACCGATATCGGATTTCTTAAAATCTGCATAAGAATCTGCTCCGATCGCATCTCTTGCTACATATACCTGAATATTTCCCTGTAAATCCTGGATATTGCAGAAAGAAGCCTTACCCATAACTCTCTTGAACATCATACGGCCTGCGATCGCTACGTGAATCGGGCTTGCGTCCATGATTTCTCTTCTCTCTTCGTAATCTTTCTTAACAGCTTCCTTTGCCTGTTCTTCATCAAGACCTGTTACATCTACTTCTGCACGATCTTTGAGAAGTTCTGCCTCATGTGCTTCATAAAGACTCTTCACTTCCATTGAGTGATGAGTCTGGTTAAACTTTGTGATCTGAAATGGGTCTTTTCCATTAGCCTGAAGATCTGCCAGTTTATCGCGACGTACCTTCAGTAACTGGTTTAAATCCTGTTCCTGCTTCTGCTGTGCCACCTTGGTTCCTCCTTATATACTTGTATAATTATTATTTGTTCTACATTTCTATGTGATATCAGATATAACAGAAGATTCCATTCAACAGAATCCTGTATTTTCAAATATCAATTTATCAGATATACAGACAAAAATAAGAAATAACAAACTTCTTATTGTCTTCTTATTATCTGCTTATATAGTCAGAGAAAGGTGCGCGTTATGCCTTTGCATGATAAATCTCTACGCGCACCTCAGTCATCTGTCTCTTATACGTTTCTCTGGATCTCCAGAACTTTGTATTTCATGATTCCTGCCGGCATCTCTACTTCTACTACATCACCTGTATGCGCACCGATAAGTGCTTTTCCTACGGGAGATTCGTTGGAGATTTTGCCTTCAAGGCTGTTAGCCTCTGTGGAACCTACGATCTTCAGCTCGATGTCTTCTTCGAATTCAAAATCGTGTACTTTAACCTTACATCCAACGCTGATCTTGTCCAGATCTACTTCGTCCTCTACAACAACTTCAGCATTCTTTAAGATCTTCTCGATTTCTTCGATACGTGCTTCAATGTCTCTCTGTTCGTCTTTCGCTGCATCGTATTCCGCATTCTCAGATAAGTCGCCCTGTTCTCTGGCTTCCTTAATTTTCTCTGCTACTTCTTTTCTCTTTACTACCTTTAAATCATGCAGCTCTTCTTCTAATTTTTTAAGTCCTGCATAAGTTAGTAAGTTTTTCTTTTCTTCCATAATAACCTTACTCCCTTTCAACATCCGGTATAGTCTTCTGCGTTTCTTTTCGCCCCGGATCACTACATGGATTTATGTGCTTCCTGATACATCATACCTGAAAAAGGGCAGACTTATTCTAGGATATTCACAATTTCTGTATTATACAAAAAAGCACCCGGATTGTCAAGCATTCCGAGCGCCTTTGCTATTGTTTATATTTCTCATTTCACATGGTTTTAACTTTTATGCTAATCTTGATAAAAGCGCCTCCAGAGCTTCATAACTTTCTATGGTGTTTGACTCTCTTCTGAGCCCTGCGCTGTGACGCATACCTGCAGTATACCAGGCAACGTGTTTACGCATCTCACGGATTCCTACGAACTCCCCTTTTAATTCAATCTGTTTTCTGGCATGACGCAGGATCATTTCACGTATTTCCTCTACAGACGGGCGTTCCAACAGTTCCCCTGTCCGGAAATAATGGTTCAGTTCGCGGAACAACCAGGGATTTCCCCTTACTGCACGTCCCACCATAACAGCATCACATCCGGTCTGTTTTACCAGTGCTTCTGCTTTCATCGGAGAATCTACATCTCCGTTTCCAATTACAGGAATGGTAATCGCTTCTTTTACCCTGCGGATCGTATCCCAGTCTGCAGTGCCGGAATAGTACTGCTGTCTGGTGCGCCCATGCACTGCAAGTGCTGCTGCTCCCGCATCCTCAATACGTTTCGCGATCTCAACAATATCTACCGGTTCATTCTCAAATCCGATTCGCACCTTGACAGTCAACGGTTTACTGATTGCAGATGATACTTTTCGAACGATCTCTTCAATCAGATTCGGGTTCTTCAATAATGCAGATCCCTCACCGTTATTGACAACCTTCGGCACAGGGCATCCCATATTGATGTCCAGGATATCGAAATCTCTGTCCTCAATGGATTTCGCAACCTCTGCCATAAGATCCGGTTCACTGCCAAAAAGCTGCATGGAAACCGGGTGCTCACATGGATCAATCTCCATCAGGGCAATGGTGTTCTTATTGTGAAAAGAAATCGCTTTTGCACTGATCATTTCCATACAGATCAGTCCGGCCCCCTGCTCTTTACAGAGCGTTCGAAATGGCAGGTCTGTGACACCTGCCATTGGTGCAAGAACAAACGGATTATCAATCTGTACGTTTCCTATTTTCCACTGCATCTCCATGAATAGTTCTCTTGCCCGTACCGGCTCATTCCTTGTCTGCATGGATTCAGTCCTCACTGCCCGATGTTTTCTTCAGTTCTTCTTCCGGGATGTCTCCGAGAAAGAATACTTTATAATACATTTCCAGAGATTCCAGAAGTTCTTTCTTGTCCTGCTGAAGCTGTTTGATCTTCAGTCCGCTTCCGATCTCATCGTAGCGGGCATCTGCTTCCAGAGCTTCTGTTTTAAACTGAAGTCTGCCGTTTTCGTCAAATTCCAGAGTCAGGATTCCTCCTACATCCTCTGTGTAAAGAACACACATGATCTGAAGTTCTTTCTTCACATGATCCGGAAGTGCATTGAAATCCTGATTAAAATAAAATTTCTTCTCATAGGCACTTGCGCCGCAGAGAGTAATGTTGTCCTGATACATAAATTACTGTTTCCCTCTTTCGAAATTATTCAGAATCTTTATACATAGCTGTAAAGTCCACGCACCGAAACCTCTCCTGCGCTGACTTTCACAACTTCTTTATTCTGCCTTTCCACAAGCAGTTCACCTTTTTCATCAATCCCCCTGCAGATTCCTTCGAAACTTCTGTCACCATCGATCACTCTGACCGGCTGGTTCAGATTTGCAAGGATTCTGTGGTAATCATCCAGCAGATGAGTAAAATCACAGGTCTGGATAAATTTCTCATAGTTGATCTCGAAATATTTCATCACCAGTGCAATCACCTGATTTCTGTCATATTCATGACCGCCCTCCAGAATCAGTGAAGTCGCTTTGTCCTGCATTTCTTCCGGAAATTCTTTCAGGTTTACATTGATTCCTACTCCGATGAGAACATAATTGATCTTCACACCATTTGTTCCCATCTCGGTCAGGATACCACAGATTTTCTTCTTAGAGATTACAATATCATTGGGCCATTTAATACTTACGTTAAACCCCAGTTCCTCTGCTGCCTGTGCCACTGCCATTCCCATAACCAGTGTCAGCATAGACGCATACTGCGGTGAAAATTCCGGACGTAGGAGCAGTGTCATCATAATAGAGCTGCCCTCCGGCGCTTCCCATCTTCTGTCAAAACGTCCTCTTCCCGCAGACTGGAATTCCGCAACTGCCAGAGTTCCATGCTCTGCACCATTTTTTGCCAGACGCTTGATCCATGAATTGGTAGAATCTGTTTCTTTTGCAAAATGGACGGTTTTGCCCGCCCATTTTGTGTTTATTGCCTGTGAAATTGTTTCTTCATTATACAGATGTGCCATTATTTGTTCTCCGGCTCTCCTAATGTTGCTACCATAACAGCTTTGATGGTATGCATACGGTTCTCTGCCTCATCAAATACTTTGGACTGCTCAGATTCAAATACTTCGTCTGTTACTTCCATGTCTGTCAGATTGAATCTCTCGCCCATTTCCTTGCCGATCTTTGTCTTAAGGTCATGGAATGCAGGCAGACAGTGAAGGAAGATTGCTTTCTCTCCTGCGTTCTTCATAACGTCCTTTGTTACTTTATAAGGTGTCAGATCATGGATTCTCTCTGTCCATACCTCATCCGGCTCACCCATAGATACCCATACGTCTGTATAGATAACATCTGCATCCTTTGTTCCTTCCTGAACATCCTCTGTCAGAGTGATGCTTCCGCCGGATGCTTTTGCATATTCCTCGCACTGAGCAACTAACTCTGCATTCGGGAAATATTTCTTAGTTGTGCAGGCTACGAAATGCATGCCAAGTTTTGTGCAGGCAATCATCAGGGAATTACCCATATTGTAACGGGCATCACCCATGTATACAAGCTTACGTCCTTTTAAATCTCCGAAATGCTCACGGATTGTCAGCATATCAGCGATCATCTGTGTCGGATGATATTCGTTCGTAAGGCCATTCCATACCGGAACACCTGCATGTTTTGCAAGCTCTTCTACGACTTCCTGACCAAATCCACGATATTCGATACCATCATACATTCTTCCCAGAACTCTTGCTGTATCTGCAATGCTTTCTTTCTTACCGATCTGAGAACCTGTCGGATCCAGGTATGTGCTTCCCATTCCAAGATCATGGGCAGCTACCTCAAAAGAGCAGCGGGTTCTTGTACTTGTTTTTTCAAAAATAAGTGCAATATTTTTGCCTCTGTAATATTCGTGAAGCTCGCCGGCTTTCTTCTTTGCTTTAAGTTCTGCGGATAAATCAATAAGATATGTGATCTCCTCCGGTGTAAAGTCTTTCAGTGTCAGAAAGTTTCTTCCTTTTAAGTTCATAATAATTCTCTCCCCGATGTCATTTATTCTCTTTTGTTATTTGTCTGTCTCCGCTTTCGGATCAGTGACGATCTCTTTCAGCGAACTTGCCAGACCTGCGATTCCCTGAATATCCGACGGAATAATGATCTTGGTTGCCTTACCGTCTGCTGCCCTGGCAAATGCTTCCAGACTCTTCAGTGTCAGAACTGCCTCATCTGCTCCTGCCTCTCTGATCATGCGGATACCCTCTGCATTGGCATTCTGAACTTTCAGAACTGCCTCAGCCTGTCCTTCTGCCTCCTTGATCATACGCTCTTTCTGAGCCTCTGCGCGGAGGATTGCTGCCTGTTTCTCAGCTTCTGCATCCAGAATTGCGGATTGTTTCTTACCTTCTGCAACAAGGATCGTAGATTTCTTCTGACCTTCTGCGATCAGGATTGCTTCACGACGTTCACGCTCAGCTTTCATCTGTTTCTCCATTGCATCCTGGATAGCTGCCGGAGGAATAATGTTCTTCAGTTCCACACGATTGACCTTGATTCCCCATGGATCAGTAGCTTCATCAAGAGAAGCTCTCATCTTGGTATTGATCGTCTCACGTGATGTAAGTGTCTCATCCAGTTCCATGTCACCGATAATATTTCTTAAGGTTGTTGCGGACAGATTCTCGATTGCCATGATCGGATTCTCCACACCGTAAGTATAAAGCTTCGGATCTGTAATCTGAAAGAATACGACAGTATCGATCTGCATGGTTACGTTATCCTTTGTGATAACCGGCTGCGGTGGAAAATCCACTACCTGTTCCTTCAGATTTACCTTTCTGGCTACTCGTTCAATAAACGGAACCTTGAAGTGAATTCCTGTACTCCAGGTTGCCTGATAAGCTCCCAGACGTTCCAGGATTACTGCATATGCCTGTGGTACAATGCGGACGCAGGATGCAAGGACCCATACCGCAATAACGATAATAACTATCAGAAAAACCACGCCCATAACTAATCCTCCTTATTCTGTTTTACGATAAGTTTCACACCTCGGATCTCTTCGATCGTTACAACGGTGCCTTCGCCGATTTTTTCGTCATCAGCAGAACGTGCAGTCCATTCAATGTCATTGATACGAACCTGGCCTGTCTGCGCCAGATTGTCAATCTCCTGAATCACAACTGCTTTCTTTCCAATCAGACTGTTTGCATTGGTCTGTATGGTTTCTTTGTTGAAGTACTTCATTGCCAGTGGTCTGGTAAAGATGAGAAGTACCAATGAAACACACAGAAACAGCAATATCTGTACAGTGAGGTTCGCTCCTGCATAACATGCAATAGCAGCGACCAGTGCGCCGCCGGCAAACCAGATGGTGGTCAGTCCTGCCGTAATTGCCTCTACAACAAGCAATAACGCAAGAATCCCAAGCCAGATCAAAGGCTGCATGAAACTCCTCCTTTCGTCTGCTATCGTCTCTGACGAGCAGCTTCATACATGAGAATTCCGGATGCCATGGCAGCATTCAGAGATTCTACTTTTCCACACATAGGAATCCGTATCAGACAATCAGCACTGTCTGCCGCTTCATCTGTCAGTCCTTTTCCCTCATTGCCGATCAGGAAAGCAGTTCCTCCTGTGTAGGATTCCTGATCATAAGAGTTCTTACCATGCAGATGCGCTGCAAATGTGCGGATATTTCTGTCTTTCAGTTCCTGTGCTAATGATACCACACTTTCCACATATAGGAAAGGCATTCTGTAGACAGAACCCATGGTTGATCGTATAACCTCGGGTTTGTGATATCTACGCAGGTCTTTGTCAGAAGAACTCCGCTTACTCCGGCACCCTCTCCTGTACGGAGAATAGTTCCCGCATTTCCCGGATCCTGCAGATCTTCCAGAATCATAACCAGCGGATTTTTCCCGCCGAGAATATCTTCCATTATATAGGAAGGTTTCTTAAGCACTGTCATAATTCCCTGCGGCGTCTGCGTATCGCTCATCTGTCGAAAAACAGAATCTGTTACTATTTCATATGGAAGTTTCTCCACCTGAGCCATCAGTTCTGCATCACCGCTGAGAGCTTCTGATACATACACCTTCGAAATCCAATCCCTAGGTGCTTCGCCGAACATTTTTCTTCCTTCTGCAACAAAAAGCCCTTGTTCTCTGCGGGCTTTTGTTTTCTGGTTCAGCTGTATGATATTTTTTACCTGTCCGTTATTTACACTGGTGATCATATCTTATCCTCAATTTTCCGAAACCTTATTCAGGTCACTGTTTGCTCCTGCTGCAACAACTGTGCAGTCTGCCGGAAACACTTCATCCGGCGCCACATTCATATTCATCTTATCGCCATGCTTCAGACCGATCAGATTGATGTTATACTTTTCCCTGACCTTCAGCTCCCGAAGTGTTTTTCCTATCCATTCCCGCGGGATCTTAAATTCTGCCATACTGAAATCAGAAGAAAGCTCAAACATATCGACAAATCCACTGGAGAGAAGATTTCTTGCAACTCTGATACCCATGGAATGTTCAGGATAAATCACCTTATCTGCCCCTATTTTCTCCAGTATCCTGCCATGAAGAGAATTCATTGCCTTCGCCATGACAAAAGGAACTCCAAGTTCTTTCACCTGCATCGTTGCTGTAATACTGGCCTCCATATTCTCGGCTACTGCGATGACCGCAACATCTACGTTCTGAACTCCAAACGATTCCAGAATTCCCGGATCACGCACATCTGCCTTGACAGCATAGGAAACTTTCTCTGCGATATCCTGCACATTATCATCTTTATCGTCAATGGCAAGTACATCGCAGTTCGCCTCTGCTAGAGTAAGGGCTACCGTCATCCCGAACTGCCCAAGACCGATCACTGCATAAGATTTGTTCTTCATTTTCTTCCTCATTTCTCTTTCTGAACATGTATTCGTTATCCTCTGCGAATATCCGCCTGACTGCCGAACCGTTACTATCCAATCATAATATCTTCTTCTGCCAGATGTGAATCTGCCGGCATTTTCTGTACACGTACAGTCACTGCAGTTCCCAGAGTCAGCGGACCGATTCTTCCCAGATACATAGTCAGGATCACGATCCATTTGCCTGCTGTATTCAGGCAGGGTGTCAGCCCTCTGCTAAGTCCTACCGTTGCAACCGCAGATGTAATTTCATAAACAACATCTTCTATAGGTGCTTCCGGCATGGCTGCACACAACAGCATACTCATGAGAATAAGTACTGTAAGTACCATACCTGTCACTACGATTGCAGAACGTATATAGCTGTCTCTGATTCTCCTGTGGTGTACTTCCACATCCCGTTTTCCCTGAAGATTGGATTTCAGACTCAGCAGAAGGACCGCAACTGTTGTTGTCTTAATTCCACCTGCTGTTCCCATAGGGGAACCGCCGATCAACATCAATACCAGGCACAGCATATAAGTTGCATTGGAAAATCTCTCCTGGCTTACAGTGAAAAATCCAGCTGTTCTTGTGGTAACTGACTGGAACAAAGATGCCATCCACTTCGTTCCCGGCGAATATGTCCCAATACTTTCCGGATTTCCATGATCAAACAGAAAGATCAGTACTGTACCGCCCACAACAAGTATCAGCGTCATCATCAACACGATCTTACTGTGAAGACGGAGATTTTTAAATATACGTCCCACAGGAAGTTTCCCTCTGATGACTCGTTTGATCTTATCCCAGATATCCCACCAGACCACAAATCCAAGTCCTGACATAATGATCAGTCCTACACTTGTAAAGTTTACGATCGGATCAGCAACATACTGAGCCAGGCTGTCCTCTCCCAGCAGATCAATACCAGCATTACAGAATGCAGATACTGCCGTAAAAACAGAGTATCCCAGACCTTTTGCCAGACCGAACTGCGGAATAAATCGAACTGCATAACACACTGCACCGATTCCTTCTGCTCCAAACACACAGATCAGAACTTTCTTCACCAGCCTGACCATCCCACCCATTCTATCCATATTATAGGACTCCTGGATAACACGCCGGTTCCTCAGCGATATTTTCTTTCTCAGACTTATAAAAATAATACTGCCCAGGGAAATCAGTCCCACACCTCCGATCTGGATCAGGACAAGAATAATAATCTTGCCTGCCAGAGTCCAGTGAGTTGCCGTAACAACTGTCACAAGCCCTGTTACACATATACTTGTGGTTGCGGTAAACATGGCATCTGTAAAAGATGTGTGGTATCCGGGTGCCGTACAAAACGGCAGCCACAGAAGTAATCCCCCTAAGATAATCACTCCCGCAAAACCGAGGGTAATTATCTGAGCAGTATTTAATTTATGCAGTCTGTTATATAACTGCATCTTTTTATTCATTTGTTATTTGTTGTTTTTATCATAGTTATGAGAAAGTGACTGGCATACTTCCCACTGATAGTCAGAGATACCTTTCTGCATAGCAAGTGCTTCATTGATATCGAAGTCTACGAATTCACCGTGACGATATCCGACAACGCGGCATGTCTTGCCTGCAATAAGAAGGTCTACAGCCAGAGCACCCATCATAGATGCATATACACGGTCTTTACATGTCGGGCTTCCACCACGCTGCATGTGTCCAAGGATTGTAGCACGTGTTTCGATACCTGTGGCAGCTTCGATACGTTTTGCCATTGCTTCAGAATGACCGATACCTTCTGCATTGATGATGATGTGATGCTTTTTGCCTTTCTTACGACTCTCGATAATGTTATTGATCAGCTTCTGCTCATCATAGTCATATTTTTCAGGAACCAGAACGTCCTCAGCACCATTGGCAATACCGCACCACAGAGCAATATATCCTGCACCACGTCCCATAACCTCGATGATACTGCATCTCTCATGAGAAGTGGAAGTATCACGTACTTTATCAATTGCTTCCATTGCTGTGTTTACAGCTGTATCAAATCCGATGGTATATTCTGTACATGCAATGTCAAGGTCGATTGTTCCGGGAAGACCGATTGTATTGATTCCGAGATTCGCAAGCTTCTGAGCACCTGCGAAAGATCCGTCACCACCGATGACAACAAGTCCGTCAATTCCATGTTTTCTGCAGATCTCTGCACCACGTTTCTGGCCTTCTTCTGTACGGAATTCTGCACAACGTGCTGTATAAAGGATTGTACCTCCACGCTCGATTGTATCAGATACATCTTTTGCGCTCATGTCAATAATCTCTTCGTTTAACAGACCATTGTATCCTTTCAGAATACCTTTTACATTTAATCCATTGCTTAAACCTCTTCTGACAACTGCACGAATTGCAGCATTCATTCCAGGTGCGTCACCACCGCTGGTAAGGACACCAATGGTTTTTATCTTGTTTTCTGCCATCTTTTCTTCCTCCATCTTCTGAATCTATCTCATTTTTACTATACACATATTCGGGTATAGTTTAGCGCATTTCTATAAGTTTTTCAATCCTCTTTCTACAACTTTAACATTGGTTTTACCATATTTTTCGTACATATAGTTCAGCCATGAGTCCTGAATTTGTGCATGATATCCAACCGGAAGCTTCTTTATGGCCTTTACGTCTTTCAGGTAGATCACAACAGCACTGTCACCCGGTGAACGTCTGAGGTCTGCAAGCAGTTCCTGAGATTGCTGTGTGTAGCTTTCTTTATTGTCAAACTGTATCCAGATTTCCCTTGGCATATTGTCAAAGGGACGGATTTTTTCAAGGATCAGTTTACTGGCGCGATCGTCCTCTGCAGATACTCTGCCCTGAATAAATACTCTGCCTTCTTCATTCAGGAACTGCTGACTTTTCTCATAATCTCTGGGGAACACAACTACCTCCACTGTTCCTACCAGATCCTCCACTGTGAGGAATGCCATAACCTTATTATTCTTTGTATATTTGATGGTTTTATCCGTAATCATTCCACCGATAATTACTTTCTGACCATCCATGACTTTCGGAAGATTTGTTTCTTCATCCTGCTGAAAATCAGAGGTTTTCGCAGAAATGGTTTTCTCCATCATTCCCCGGTAATTTTCCAGAGGATGACCACTGAGGTAGATTCCCAGAACTTCCTTCTCATATCCCAGAAGCTCCTCTTTTCCGAATTCCTCCACATCGGGCATACGGATTTCAAATTCTTTTTTGTCCTCCTCGCTTACCAGATCAAAAAGGCTCATCTGGCCTGCCAGTGAATTCTTCTTATCCTGACTGATACTGTCTGAAATCTTCTGATAAACCAGCATTTTCTGGCGGCGGTTACCATCCAGGCAATCCAGTGCACCTGCTTTGATAAAGTTTTCTACTGCTCGCTTATTCATCTGCGGAGAGTTTCGTTCCATAAAATCCTTCAGGGAACGATATTGTCCGTTCTCTTCCCTCTCTCTTACCAGGCTTTCAATAACCGGACGTCCCACACTCTTTATAGCGGACAGACCATATCGGATCGCACCGTTATCTACAGAGAATCCATACATTCCACAATTCACATCCGGCGGCAGGATCTTAATCCCCATCTGTCTGCAGACCAGAATATATTCTGCAACCTTATTGGGAAAATCAATAACCGATGTCATTAATGCGGCCATAAATTCCACAGGATAGTAATATTTCAGATATGCAGTCTGATAGGAAACAACTGCATAGGCTGCTGCATGGGACTTATTAAAAGCATATTTGGCGAAATCAATCATTTCATCATAGATTTTATTTGCCGTTGCCTCATCAATTCCATTTGCAATACATCCGGGAACTCCCTCCGCTTCATTTCCATAAACAAAGTTCTGGCGCTCTTTTTCCATGACAGAGGCCTTCTTTTTGGACATTGCTCGACGTACCAGGTCGCTTCGGCCCAGAGTATAACCTGCCAGGTTCCGAACAATCTGCATAACCTGCTCCTGATAGACAATACACCCATACGTAGGCTTCAGGATCGGCTCCAGCTGAGGGCAGTCGTAACGGATGGTATCCGGACGGTTTTTGCCCCGGATATACTGAGGGATAAAATCCATGGGGCCCGGGCGGTAAAGAGAAATTCCTGCGATCACATCTTCCAGACTCTGAGGCTTCAGTTCCTTCATGAAGTTTTTCATTCCCGCACTTTCAAGCTGAAATACACCATCAGAACGACCGGTGCCAAGGGAATCCAAAACCTTTTTATCATCATAATTAATCTTCTGCATATCCAGAGTCACTCCTGCATCCTTCTGGATCAGCTTTACTGCATTCTGGATCACAGTCAGAGTACGAAGTCCCAGGAAGTCCATTTTTAAAAGTCCCAATTCTTCCAGTGTTGTCATGGTAAACTGAGTGACAATAGACCCGTCTGATGCTCTGGAAAGCGGTACATATTCTGATACGTCCTTCTGGCTGATAACAACACCTGCCGCATGCATGGAGGTATGTCTGGGAAGTCCCTCCAGACGTCTTGCCATATCGATCAGATAATGAATTTCATCCTGCTCTTCATATGCTTTTTTCAGCTCAGGGTTCATAGTAAGGGCTTTATCTATAGTAATATTTAATTCCTGCGGGATCATTTTCGCAATGGAATCCACCTGTGCATAAGGCATATCCAGTACACGGCCCACATCCCGGATCACACCACGGGCTGCCAGCGTACCAAAAGTAACGATCTGAACCACACAATCATCCCCATATTTACGGCGGACATATTCAATAACCTCCTGCCTTCTTTCGAAGCAGAAGTCAACGTCAATATCAGGCATAGATACTCGTTCCGGATTCAGAAATCGCTCAAAGAGCAGATCATAGCGAATAGGATCAAGCTGTGTGATGCCCAAGGTATAAGCAACCAGACTTCCCGCTGCAGAGCCACGTCCCGGTCCTACCATAATGTCATGATCGCGGGCATATTTAATAAAATCCCATACTATAAGGAAGTAATCCACGTAGCCCATATTTTTTATAGTAGATAATTCGTAATTCAGACGAGCTTTTAATTCCTCTGTAACCGGCTGATAACGTTCCTCCAGTCCCTCGAAGCACAGCTTGTTCAGATATTCCCAGGATGTAAGACCATCCGGCACATCGAATCTTGGAAGCTTAGTCACGCCAAATTCAATCTCAACATGACATCTCTGTGCAATCTTATGAGTATTCTCCAGGGCCTCCAAAGCATATGGGAAAAGTTCTGCCATTTCTTCCGGGGATTTCACATAATACTGGCCGCCCTCATAACGCATTCTGTCCTCGTCTGCCAGTTTCTTGTTTGTCTGCAGACAGAGAAGAATATCATGAGGATCAGCATCCTCCGCCCTTGTATAATGCACATCATTGGTTGCCACAAGGTCAATCCCTGTTTCTTCGTGCATACGGAGAAGCTCCTGATTTACCAGTCTCTGCGCAGGGATTCCATGATCCTGTAATTCCAGGAAGAAATTCCCTTTG